>Ga0209613_1000018_pt1 | contig 257647 bp, 168 predicted proteins | sample BioC13SIPDNA_2_FD_185747 | JGI IMG/M metagenome (GOLD analysis project Ga0209613, IMG submission 185747) | Anaerobic biogas reactor microbial communites from Washington, USA - Biogas_R2_A C13 SIP DNA (SPAdes) (version 2) | ecosystem: Engineered > Bioreactor > Anaerobic > Unclassified | place...
AAACGCTCGCCAGCGGATCGGACGACAAATCCGTCCGACTCTGGGACACCCAGACCGCAAAGGAGATCCGCGCCTGCGCGGGGCACACGAACTGGGTCAGGAGCGTCGCCTTCAGCCCCGATGGGAAAACGCTCGCCAGCGGATCGGACGACAAATCCGTCCGACTCTGGGACACCCAGACCGCAAAGGAGATCCGCGCCTGCGCGGGGCACCAGGGCTATGTCGGGAGCGTCGCCTTCAGCCCCGATGGGAAAACGCTCGCCAGCGGATCGGACGACAAATCCGTCCGACTCTGGGACACCCAGACCGCAAAGGAGATCCGCGCCTGCGCGGGGCACCAGGGCTATGTCTGGAGCGTCGCCTTCAGCCCCGATGGGAAAACGCTCGCCAGCGCGTCGGCGGACGGCACGATCCGCATCTGGTCGGTCGAGACGGGCCAGTGGCTAGCGGCGTTGCTGTCGTTGCCAGAGGAGGGTTGGGCGGCGGTGTTGCCGGACGGGCGGTACAAGCTGGTCGGCGACCCGGCCGGGCGGTTTTGGCACGTGGCCAGCCTGTGCCGCTTCGAGCCCGGCGAACTGGCCCCCTACGTCGCATCCTGCCGGCCCCTGCCCCTGGACGCGGTGATCCTGTAGGCGGCCGTTGGACGCTTGCAACGCACGGCCCGTGGCGGTATGGTCATGCCAGCAGGATGTGATGCCACGGTCTTGTGTGGCACGGCCTACTTGTTGGCCGTGCCACACGGCAAGCCTGGGGCATTGACGGACCTAGATTGGGGAGAGCCAGCGATGCCCTTGGTCAATCCACTTGGCATGTTGCAGGCCGCTCGGCAGGGCGGGTACTGCGTGGGCGCGTTTAACCTGGTCGATTTCCTGACGACCGAGGCGATCGTCCAGGCGGCGGAGGCCAAGCGGTCGCCGGTGATGTTGCAGACGTCGTCGGCCACCGTGAAGAGGTTCGGAATCAAGAACATCGTGCAGATGGCCCGCATGGCGGCCGAGAACAGCCCGGTGCCGGTGGCCCTGCACTTGGACCACGGCACCGACCGGAAGGTGATTGGCGAGGCGATCCGCGGTGGCTACACGTCGGTGATGTTCGACGGCTCGAAGTACCCGCTGCCGGAAAATGCCGCGCGGACGCGGGAGATCGTTGACGAGGCCCACGCCCACGGCGTGTCGGTCGAAGGCGAAATCGGCGTCGTGGCCGGGGTCGAGGACGAGATCGTGATCCACCAGGACAAGGCGATCTACACGACGCCCGACGAGGCGTTGGAGTTCCTGCGCCTGTCCGGCGTGGATTTCCTGGCCGCGGCCATCGGCACGGCGCACGGGTTCTACAAGGTCCAACCGCGACTGGACATCGACACGCTCCGCAAGCTGGCCCACGCTACGGACTGCCCGATGGTCGTCCACGGCGGCACCGGACTGCCGGACGACGTGGTCCGCCAGTTGATCGCCGCCGGGGCGGCGAAGATGAACGTCTCGACGCAGATCAAACAGACCTATCTCGACGGACTGCACGGCTACATCGAATCGCACCGCACCGAATACAACCCGCTGAAACTGTTGGACCACGCGCGGCAGGAGTTGGTCGCCATGATCGGGCGGTACATGGAAGTGTTCGGCAGTGCGGGGAGAGCGTAACGTGACGATCTGGGGTCAGGCTTACAGAATTCAATTTTGGCCGATGGTAAGTCCAGCTATGTGGAACGACCTTGCTCGGCCAAAATTGAATTCTGTAAGCCTGACCCCGTTGCAGGTTTCCTAGGAGCATCGCCGTGACGAGTAATCCAAGCCCTCGTTTTCCGTGCGATATGCACAGCCACACGGTCCGTTCGGACGGCAACGATACGCCGCAGGAGCTGATCGACAACGCGGCGGGGCTGGGGCTGTACGCGCTGGGCATCACGGACCACGACATCACGCCGCCGCTGGTGCTGGACCTGGCCGACGGGCAGCAGGTGAGCAGCGTCGAGTACGCAGCCGGTCGCGGCGTGCAGCTGGTGCTGGGTTACGAGTTCTCCTGCGACACGTGGGTGGATGACGTACACATCTGCGGCTACGGCCTGGACTGGAACCATCCTGACGTGTTGGCCGAGGTGGCGGCGGCCGAGCGAAGCAAGAGCCGGGCTTACGAAGAGCTGTGCCAGCGGCTGACGGAAGCCGGCATGACGATGGATTGGGAGCGGGACATCCTGCATTACACCAGGCCCGACGGCCAGAGCGCGGTTCGCAGTCCAGAGGACGTCCAGCGGAAGCACATCTTCGAGGCGATGGCCGCCCAGGGCTACGCGCCGACCTGGAGCGACGCCAAGATCCTGGTGCGGGACAATCCGCGGCTGAACGTCCAGCGGCGGAAGATCGACCCCTGCGAAGCGATCGCCTTGATCCATCGTTGCGGCGGCGTGGCCGTGCTGGCTCATCCGCACTTGATCGACGCCGTGGTCCAGGTACCGGACCGGCCCACGCGCACGCGGGACGAATACATCGACGAACTGGTCGCCGCCGGCTTGGACGGGATCGAAGTGCGATACAGCTACGACAAGACGACGTACAAAGGCACGCTGACGCCGGAGGAGATCGAAGCCGAGGTCCGCCGCCGCTACGCCGGCCGCGTGCGGATGCTCAGCGGCGGCTCGGACTACCATGCCGATCACAAGAAAGGCGCCAAGAAAGTCCGCACGCTGGGCGAACGCGGCTTGACCGTCGCCGAGTTCGAGGAAGCGTTTGCGGGGGTCGCAGCCCAGGGGTCAGGCTTACAGAATTCAATTTTGCCGGCCCCACCGTGAACCATGCGCGTGGCGTATGGGCCGGCAAAATTGAATTCTGTAAGCCTGACCCCAACTGCACCAATGCGGAGTTTCCCCATGCTCGACCTGAAACGACTCGACCAACGGACCCTGGCCAAGGCCCTGGATTTCTCGATCCTGCCGAAGGAGACCACCGAGGCGGAGATTCGCGAGGGCTGCGCCGTGACTCGGCAGTACGGGTTTGCCGCCTTCTACACCAGCAGCGCGTACTGGTCGCCGCTGGTGCGGCAGGAGTTGGCGGGACTGGCCGACGTCGAAATCGGCACGGGCATCGGCTTCCCGTTCGGCGTCGCGCCGGCGGCGGTCAAGGCGTTGGAGGTCGAGGATGCCGTGCGGCGCGGTTGTACGGCGGTGGACATGGTCCTGAACATCGGGGCTTTGAAAAGCGGCCATCTGCAGGCGGTCGAAGAGGAGCTGCGGCTGTTTGTTCAGGCGGCAGGACCGGCCGTGACCAAGTGCATCCTGGAGGTCTGCTACCTGACGGAGGCGGAGATTCGGACGGCTTGCCAGATGGTGGCGGATGCCGGCGTGCAGTACGCGAAAACGTCGTCGGGCCAGTTCGAGGGCCCCAGCCTGAAGCAGTTCCTGGTGATGCGCGACGCGCTGCAGGGGACCCACATCAAATTGAAAGTGGCGGGCGTCAAGTTCCCACGACCGCAAAACGCAATGATTTTCCTGATGGCCGGCGCCGACCGCATCGGCACTCGCGCAGCCCCCGAGATTGTGGATGCGCTGGACGAACTGCGGTCGATCGGACTGCCCGGCACGTAACGCCGACAACAACGGTCGTCTCCGTCCCCTGCGTCCCAGACGTCCCATTCATCCCTGATGCTTCGAGGCGATCTCATGGCAGGCCACCTGGCTGGTGTCGACGTAGGTACGACGGGCGCACGGTGCATGATCTTCGACACGGCCGGCCGGCCGCGGGGCGGACACTATTGCGATTACGGGGCCGCGTATCCGCAACCGGGCTGGGTCGAACAGGACGGCGATCTGCTGACCGCCAAGGCGATGGAGGCTTGCCGGGCGGCGATTGCCTCGTCGGGCATCCCGCCGCAAGACATCGCTTCGATCGGATTTTCGGCCCAGCGGTCGGTCACCTGCGCCGTTGATCGCCAGGGCCGCGTCGTGCGTCCGATGTTCTCCTGGCAGGACGCCCGCACCGCGGCCGAGGTCGAGGATCTGCGGCAGTTGGTGGACGCCGACGAGTACTACGCGCAAAGCGGGCTGCCGCTGGGCACCACGTGGATTGTGACCAAGCTGCTCTGGATGCGCAAGCACGAACCGGAGTTGTACGCCCGCACGCACAAGTTCGTCCAGAACCAGGATCTGGTGCTGCGGGCGTTCGGCGCCGACGACTTCTACACGGACCTGTGCTGTATGCCGTTCTACGGCGTCTGGGATGTCCGCCGGGCGGCTTGGAACGAATCGCTCTTGCACCAGTTGGACTTGGCCCCCGCCCTGTTCGGACGGCCCACTCGGCCGGGCACTCAGGTCGGCGCGATCAGCGCAGCCGTTGCGGAGCAGACGGGCTTTGCCCCCGGCACGCCGATCTGCGTCGGGGGCGGCGACCAGAATTGCAGCGTGGTCGGCATGGGAGCGATCCGGCCCGGCATGGCGACCGTCACCTTGGGCACGGCCGGACTGGCGATCCTGTCCACGGCGAGGCCCGCCGCTGGATTTGGCGGGATGATGATTACGCATCACGCGGCGCCCGCGCTGTGGGAGATCGAAGGGCTGTCCAACGCGGCGGCGGCGGCGCTGCGGTGGTATCGCGACGTGGTCGGCACGTTGGAGAAAGAACGAGAAGCGTCGGGCGGCGCCGACGCCTATCGGCAGTTGGACGAGTTGGCCGCGGCGGCGCCGCCAGGCAGCAAGGGGCTCTTGTTCCTGCCGTATCTGGCCACGGCGGCCACGCCGCGCTGGAACCCGCAAGCGCGGGCGGCGCTGGTCGGTTTGACGTTCGCCCACACACGCGCGGAACTGACCCGCGCCGTGCTGGAGGGCGTGGTGCTGGAGATCCGCGACATCATCGAGCAGTGGTTTCGCGCCGGGCTGGAACTGGACGCTTTGCGGATCGGCGGCGGCGCGACGCGATCGGCACTGTGGAATCAGATCCAAGCGGACGTCTACGGCCGGCCCGTGGAAACGCTGCGGGTCGCCGAATCGACCGCACTGGGCGCAGCGCTGCTGGGCGGCGTCGGAGCGGACGTGTTCGACTCCCTCGAGGACGGCGTCCAGGCGATGGTCTCGGTGGCCAACCAGATTGAGCCAGATCCTCGCCGGCACCGGCAGTACGAGGAGCTGTACGAGGCCTATACGGCGGCTTACGAGGGTCTGTCGGAGAGCGGAACGTATGCGCAATTAAGCCGCATCCAGGCGGAGAGAGCCACGGATTAGACCATGATCGAACTCATCGACTTTGGCAAAGATTACGGCGACTTCACGGCCGTCCAGCGGCTGAACCTGAAGATCCCGGCCGGCGAGATGTTCGGCTTCATCGGGCCCAACGGCGCGGGCAAGAGCACGACGATGCGTTTCCTCGCCACGTTGCTCAAGGCCACACGCGGCGAAGGCGTCGTCAACGGCCATAGCGTCACGAAGGACCCCATGGGCGTCCGTCAGAGCGTCGGCTACATGCCGGACAACTTCGGCGTCTACGACGGCATGCGAGTCTGGGAATTCCTGGATTTTTTCGCCGTCGCCTATCGGATCGGCCGGTCGAAACGCAAGCAGGTCATCCTGGACGTGCTGGAGTTGCTCGACTTGGGCCACAAGCGGGACGATTACGTCAACGGTCTGTCGCGCGGCATGAAGCAGCGTCTGTGCCTGGCCAAGACCCTGGTCCACGATCCGCCCGTGCTGGTCCTGGACGAACCGTCCAGCGGCCTGGACCCGCGGGCCAGGATCGAGGTCAAAGCCCTGCTGAAGGAACTGCGCCGCATGGGCAAGACGATCCTGATCTCCAGTCACATCCTCACCGAGTTGGCGGACTGTTGCACCTCGATCGGGATCATCGAACGCGGCCACTTGTTGATGCACGGCCCAATCGAGGAGGTCTACAAGCGGATTCGGGCCGACCGGCTGATCGAAGTCAAGTTTACCGACGGCATGGACGTCGGACTGTCGGTGATTCGCAGTTCGCCGCACGTCCGGAATGTCCAGGTGGGCAACCATTCGGTCACGGTCGAGTTGGTGAGCGACGATCGCGGAGGCGCCGAGTTATTACGGCAGTTGGTCGCTCAAGGCATCGGCGTCCGCAGTTTTGCGGAAAAAGAGCCGACGCTCGAGGACGTGTTCATGCTGGTCACCAAGGGCTTGGTGAGTTGACTGCCCGCGCCACATGCCCTTCATTTTCAATGACTTAGGGCGATCGCGGAAGCTCGTTCAGGCATCGCATGGGGCCGGTTGCGGCGTGGGTACAGCGCCCGTTGGAACGTACGGCCTTCCTTTTTCAACAGGCTGCTAGCACCAAACGGAAAACAGCCACGGAAAGTCGCTGTCCAGGATGGCACGGTCGCGTGAAATGGGGTCAGGCTTACAGAATTCAATTTTGGCCGAGTTGGGTGCCAGCCACGTCGCATGACTCTGCTCGGCCAAAATTGAATTCTGTAAGCCTGACCCCAGCACCGAAACCGTGACTTCATAAACGACGCGGAAAAGTGCCGAAATCCCGTTTGGTGCTGGCGTGCGTCCACCGAAAAGCCGATGTCGCCGGGCAAGCCTCGTCTGGGGCTGGGATTCGAGCCGATCACGCTCTGTGCCGCGGACCTCGGCAAGTGCCAGGAACTTGGATTGCCCGTTTCCGCAACCTAACGTATCCTACGCTCGTAGCACGTTTTGCATCCACTGCCAATGGACGTTACAATCCAGCCGTGGCGGGAGTATTCACACTTGCCGCTGTCAAGACACGGCGATTGAGGGGCACAGGAATATTATGTCATCGAACGCAGCTCGCCGCGTTGTCGTCACCGGGATCGGACTGATCAGCCCCTTGGGCAACAGCAAGGAGGCTGCCTGGGATGCTCTCGCCTCATGCCGCAGCGGCGTAGGTCCGTTGCGCTGTTTGCCTGCTCACAGTCTGCCGATGCATTGCGCCGGCGAGGCCCGCGATTTTACGGGTGAGATCGCTGATTTTGGGCGTCTGGAAAAGGAGCAGGTCCGCACCATTCGCAAGGGCTTAAAGGTGATGTGCCGCGAGATCCAGATGGGGGTCGCGGCCGCGCAACTGGCCTTGCAGGATGCCGGCCTGAAGCCCGGCGGCTATGACGTCGACCGGACGGGCGCGGTGTACGGTTCCGACCACATCATGACCACTCCCGACGAGTTCGCCGAGGGTGTGCGGAGTTGCCTGACGCCCGATGATCGATTCGATTTCACGCGTTGGGCGACGGACGGCATGGCCAAGGTCACGCCGCTATGGCTGTTGAAGTACTTGCCCAATATGCCGGCCAGTCACGTGGCCATCTACAACGACCTGCGCGGTCCCAACAACTCCATTACCCTGCGGGAGGCCTCTTCGAATCTGGCCGTCGCGGAGGCTTACAGCACGGTCCTTCGCGACCATGCAGACATCATGCTTGCGGGGGCCACGGGCACGCGGCTGCACCCTTTGCGAACCATCCACGTCGCGTTGCAGGAGGAGTGTGCGGAGGGCGACGGCGAGCCCGAAAAGATGAGCCGGCCGTTCGACCTGAACCGCCGGGGCATGGTGTTGGGCGAAGGTGCGGGGGCGATTGTGGTCGAAGAACTCCGTTCCGCGCAAGCTCGCGGGGTCCCCATTTATGCGGAAATCGTGGGCTTTGGTTCCTCGGCCGCCGCCGATCCGGGCCGCGGCGGCAACATCCGGCAGGCGTTGGAAAACGTCGCTCGCCAGGCCTTGGCCAAGGCTCACTTGACCCCCGACCAGCTTGGTCACTTCCACGCCCACGGACTGGCGACGCGCAAAGGCGACGAAGACGAAGCCGCCGCGATCCAGGCGGTGTTCGGAGCGCGTTCCCAGCCGGTGCCTGTGACCGCAGCCAAGAGCTACATGGGCAATCTAGGCGCGGCGGGCGGCCTGGTCGAACTGATCACCAGCATTCTGGCCCTGTATCATGGGCAACTGTTCCCGATCCTCAACTACGAGACTCCGGACCCTCGCTGTCCCATCCGCGCCGTGCGTTCTTTCGGCGAGCCTGCCGGGGACAGCTGCCTGAGTGTCAATGTCACCCCCCAGGGTCAGGCCAGTGCGGTGCTCGCCCGCCGTCTGGTCTAGCTTGGCCGCCCGCGGCAGATGTCGCGCGATCGGTCCCGCAGTGTGCCCTTTCGGCAACTTGACACACTTGCGGGTGACCTGTATCCTTTTGCAATTATCCGATCGCAAAGTGCTCTGTTGGAAGGATTTTCGATCGTCGCAGGCACGCCTGAAGGATGGGCGTCAGGGGCCGGTGCGGTCTAGCGGAAAGCGTATAACATCATGAACCCGAACGAGTTGCTGCGAATTGTCGATTCGTTTCACCGCGAAAAGAATATCGACACAGAGATCGTCTTCCAGGCGATCGAAGCGGCATACGTATCGGGGGTGCGGCGTCAATTTGGCGAAGAAGCGGAGATCGCCGTCCAAATTGATCGGACTGCGGGAACAATCCAGGCGACGGTGAACGGCGAGCCGTTGGACGAGGACACGATCGGACGGATCGGTGCCCAGACGGCCAAGCAGGTGATCATCCAGAAGATCCGGGAGGCCGAACGGGATTCTCTGGTCCAGGAATTCAGTGCCCAAATCGACGACATGGTCAACGGCATTGTCCAGCGGGTTGAGGGCGGAGCTACGCTGGTTTCGCTGAACAACGTCGAGGCCATTCTGCCCAGAAGCGAGCAGATTCCCGGCGAGGCGTATCATCCCAACGAACGCGTGCGGGCGGTGATTCATGAGGTGAAGCCTCAAGGCAGCCGGGTCAAGGTTGTTTTGAGCCGCACGCGCCCCGTCCTGGTCCGCCGCTTGTTCGAGCAGGAGATACCGGAGATCGCCGAAGGCGTGATCTCTATCAACGCCCTGGCTCGCGAGCCCGGATATCGGACAAAAGTGGCTGTCAGCAGCACGGATCAGCGAGTAGACTGCGTCGGCGCCTGTGTGGGCGTGCGGGGCAACCGGATCAAGAATATTGTGGACGAATTGGCGGGCGAGCGGATCGACATCGTGCGTTGGAGCGACGATCCGCAAGCCTTGATTCCCAACGCCCTGCAGCCGGCCGAAGTCGATCAGGTATTGTTGTGCGACATGTTGGGGCGGGCGATTGTGCTGGTCCGCGAGGACCAGTTGTCGCTGGCCATTGGCCGCCGCGGCCAGAATGTGCGGTTGGCAAGCAAGCTCTGCGGCTGGGACATCGAAATCATGACCGCCGACGAGCTGGACGAGCAGATCGACCGCGCCAGCGCCGGATTCATGTCCTTGGAGGAAATGAACGAGGAATTGGCGACCCGGTTGGTCGAACAAGGCTATCTCTCCTACGACGATTTGTCGGTCATCGAACCGGATGACCTGATGCAGATGGGTGGATTGACGGCAGAACAAGTCGAACACCTCGTCGAACAGGCGGAGCGGAAAGCCGAGGAGGCCGATCGAGCGGCGGCGGAAGAGCGGCGGCGGCAGAAAGAGCGGGAGAAGTTGGAGGCCGACACCGCGGCTGCCGACCAGGCCGCGGGCGAAGGAACCGCCGAGCCAAAACCGACGGGAGAAGTTCAAGAGGGCGACCAGACCACAGGAGGCGACGCCGGCTCCGGCCACGAGGCAACGTGAGCGGATAGCCGTCCCGGCTTGGCGACAAGCCGACGATGAGCCCGCATCCGCGGTTGAAGCTATCTTGTTGTGGGGATCGTGTTTCAGGTACTCCGCGTGACCAGCATAGGAGGTCGCGGACATGGTTTAATTATGGATAGGGAAAGCGCGGCGGCTTATTATAGGAAATCCCGTGCAGCCGCCGCGCGAGGAAAGGCGACGTTGCCGTGCGCATTTACGCGTTAGCCAAAGAGCTGGACATCGACAGCAAGGAACTGGTTGAAGTCTGCCGCAGGGCGGGCATCACTGGCAAAGGGTCTGCGCTGGCGAGTCTGTCCGATGATGAAGTCGCGAAAGTGACCGCGTTCTTGCGCGGCGGCGACAAGAAAGCCGAGGCGGCGACGCCCGGCGCTCCCGTCCGGCGTCAGACGCCCGAGGTCTACCGGCGCGAGGACTACCTGGCGCCGGCCGTCGGCGGGAAGGTCAAGGTCCTGGACGCCACCGGCCGCCGGCCGTCAGCCAAGCCGGAGGCAAAGCCTGCTGCCGAGCCAGTCGTCGAGCCTCCCGCCGAAGAACTGCCTCCCGCCGTTGAAGTCCCGTCGCCCCAGGCGCCGATCGTCGAGACGCCTGTTGCCGCTCCCGAAGAACCTCAGCCCGAGTCTGAGGCGGAGGAGCAGGTCGCGGCGGAGGAACGCATTCAGGCTCCGCTGTCCGACCAGGCGCCACCGACCCTCGAGGCTCAGCCGCCCGTGCCGGGACCGCTGTCCGGCCGGGTGCCACTGTCCGGCCGGACCGAGGACGGCCGGACCGAGGAAGGCCGGGCCGAGGAAGGCCGAGCCGAGGACGCGGGCACCGCTCCGGGCGACGTCAAACGCGAGCCAGTGAGGGCGGGTCGCTGGGCGGAGAGAAGAGAGCCCAAGATCATCGACCTTCGCGGCGACGACAAGGACAAGAAGGACGGCGGTCCAGCCCCCAAGCCGCCGCGCAAGAAGCGCGAGCCCGTGATCAAGCTGGCCCAGATGCCGGCCGTCAAGAAGCCGCCCGCGGCGCCGAAGGGCGCCGAGGTCAAGGCCCAGAAGCCCGAGATCCGGCTCACCCCCAGCGCGATTGCCGGCCATCGGGCCGGGCAGAAGGCCCCGCTGGAGGAACTGACCAAAGAGCACTTCGCCAAGGGCCTCGACAAGGCGCACAAGGCGGCCCCTGGGGACCGAGACCGCAAGAAGGGCGTCAAGCCCGAGACCGAGCCCGCGACGGAGGCTCCGCTCAGCGGCAAGGGCACCAAGCGCCGCCGCCCCGAAGCAGGCGAGGAAGAGGTCGATCGCAACATGGCCGGGATGGCGGCTTCCCGCCTGGACCGCCAGAAATCCCGCAAGACCCGCGCCCGCGCCCGCACCGAGACTCCGGAGACGGAGGAAGAACGCGAGGTCGCTCCCGTCCGGCGGCCCAAGAGGCTGGTCCGCAGGCATGGCTCCAGCACGGCCGCGCCGCGCCGGGAACTGGCCACGGTGGAACTGCCCTGCACGATCCGCAGCTTCTCCGAGGCGACGGGCGTCAGTTCGGGACAGGTTCTCAAGACCCTGATGGGCATGGGCGTCGCGACCCTGAACATCAACGCTCAACTCGACAACGAGATGGCCCAGTTGTTGGCGGCGGAACTCGGCTTGCAGCTGGAGTTCAGGCAACCGCCGACGTTGGAGGAAACCCTCCTCACGGCGTTGGATGCCGCCCACGATGATCCCGACCTGCTGGCGCCCCGTCCGCCGGTCGTCACGTTTCTCGGCCACGTCGACCACGGCAAGACGTCGCTGCTGGACCATATCATCGGCAGCAACGTCGTCGCCGGCGAGACCGGGGGCATCACGCAGCACATCCGCGCGTATCGCATCACCAAGAATGGCCGGGCCATCGCGTTTGTCGACACGCCGGGCCACGAGGCTTTTACCGAGATGCGTGCTCGCGGCGCCAACGTGACGGACATCGTGGTCCTGGTCGTGGCTGCGGACGACGGCGTGATGCGGCAAACCGAGGAAGCGATCAGCCACGCCAAGGCGGCCGGCGTGCCGATCATCGTGGCCTTGAACAAAATGGACCTGCCCGGCGCCAATCCGGACCGCGTGCTGCAGCAGTTGGCGGCGCAGAACCTCCTGCCCAGCGAATGGGGCGGCGACGTGGAGGTGATTCGCACCAGCGCCACGACCGGACTGGGCATGGACGACCTGCAGGAGACCATCCTGCTGACGGCCGACTTGAACGATTATCGCGCCAACGCCGAGCGTCCGGCGGTCGGTGTCTGCCTGGAAGCCGAGCAGCAAACGGGCCGCGGCGTCATGGCCAAGCTGATCGTCCAGAAGGGCACGCTCCGCGTCGGCGACGTGGTCCTGTGCGGGACCTCCTACGGCCGCGTGAAAGCCATGTACGACACGCTGGACGGCCGGCTCCGCATCGAGGCGGCCGGGCCCTCGACGCCGGTCAACATGGCCGGCTTCGATGCGCCGCCCAACGCCGGCGACCGGTTCCACGTCTTGAGCGATATCTCGCAGGCGAGGGAGATTGCCGAACAGCGCGCCGCGCTCAGCCGCGAGCAAACGCTGGCCGGCACGACGACCCGCGTCTCGTTCGAGGAATTCCAGCGCCGGCTGGCCGAAGGCAATCTGGCCGACAAGCGCGAAGTCACGACGCTGAACCTGATCGTCCGCACCGACGTCCGCGGCTCGATCGAGGCGATCGAGAAGGAATTGACGAAACTGGAACATCCCGAAGTGCAAATCAAGGTCTTGCACAAGGCCGTCGGCTCGATCACCGCCGCCGACGTGATGCTGGCTCACGCTTCGCAAGCCGTGATTCTGGGCTTCAACGTCATCCCCGACGAAGCGGCGCGGACCCTGGCCGACGAAAAACAAGTCGAAATCCGCCGCTACGACATCATCTACAAGATGACCGACGACGTGAAAGCGACCCTGGAAGGCAAACTCAAGCCGGAACAGCGGATTGTGGAACTGGGCCATGCCGTGGTCAAACGAGTGTTTTCCATCAGCCGCGTGGGCACCGTCGCCGGCTGCTACGTGATTCGCGGCTCGATCGCCCGCAACTGCCGGATCCGCGTCAACCGAGACGGCCGCACGATCGGCGACTACGAGTTGGATTCGCTGCGGCACGAGAAAGACGACGTGAAAGAAGTGCCTCGCGGGATGGAGTGCGGCATCAAACTGGCCGGGTTCAACGACATCAAACAGGATGACGTGTTAGAAGCGTACAAAATCGAAGAGGTAGCCAGGACGCTGTGAGCCGGGGTCCGCCACAGGTCCGGCTCCGCGACCAACCGTGAGCCGTCCTGGGCAGCCGCCCCCGAGTCTTCCGCCATCGGCCCAAGCCCCCAACAGGCATGCATGTCTTCACGACGCGTACTTAAAGTTGCCGAGGCCATCCGCGAAGTAGTCGGCATGGCCATCCTGACCGAGTTGCAGGATCCCCGCATCCGCGACGTCACGGTCACTTTCGTCGAGGTCTCGCCGGACCTGCGGTACGCCAAGGTCCATGTGTCGGTCATGGGCAGTGAAGCGAAGCAAAATCTCAGTCTCCGCGGACTTCAAAACGCCGCCGGTTTCCTGCAGCAAAAAGTGGCGCGCCGCATCGAAACCCGTTACACGCCCCGTTTGACCTTTCTTCTGGACAAGGGCGTCAAGCACTCCATCGAGATCAGCCGGTTGCTCAGCGAACTGCTGCCCCCGGACAGCGAACAGGCCCCCGCCGACGCGGAACAGACCGAGGCCGACGAGCCGTTCCGGGAGACGGCCCACGACGAGACAGGCGGCCCGGAGCTGAATCCCCAACAGGACGGGCTCGAACAGGATGTGCCCCAACAGGACGAGGAGGCCCCGCCGAGTCCCGATCCGGAAGCTCGTGTGGCACGGCCAGACCAAAGCCGCCAGTAGCCTGGGCAGAGGTTCTTTATGTCGACATTCAATCGAACTGCGCTGATTAACACGACGTACCAAGTGCTGCTGCAGCATTACCAGCCGTGCCAGCCGCCGGCGGACCGGTCGTTGTTCGAACACTTGCTGTATGCCTGCTGCCTGGAAAACGCTCGGCCGGAGGCGGCGGACGACGCCTTTGCCAAGTTGCAGCAGACGTTTTTCGACTGGAACGAAGTCCGCGTGACGACGATCAGAGAACTGTCCGAGATTATGGCCTCCCTGCCGGCCCCGGTCGCCGCCGCAACCAGGCTGAAACGCGCCCTGCAGCATGTCTTCGAGACACACTACTCGTTCGACATCGAATCGCTCAAGAAGCAGAATCTGGGCAAGGCCGTCAAGGACTTGCAGGGGATCCGCGGCGTAACGCCGTTCATCGTCGATTACGTCACGCAACACGGCCTGGGAGGCCATGCCATCCCGCTGTCCGCGAGCATCATCGACCTGCTGACCGTCCTGGGCATCGTTACGGAAACGGAAGCCCGGCGGAACCGCATCCCGGGGCTGGAGCGAGCCGTCCCCAAAGCCAAAGGCGTTGAATTCGCTTCCCTGCTGCACCAATTCGCCGCCGATTTTGCGCTTGCGCCGAGCAACGCCAAGCTGCGGCCGATCCTGCTGCAAATCGATCCGGGCGTCAAAGAGCGGCTGGCTCAACGCCTGGGCAAAGCGGCGGAGAAGCCGCCGCCCCAGCGTCCGTCCCGCCCGGCGGCCAAATCACGGCCGTCGCCATCCGGCGCCGCAGAGGAACAGGCTGGCCAGCAGCAGCCGTCTTCCAAACGCAGTCGCCGGGAGCCGAGTTCGGCTTCGCGAACCTCGAAATCCAAGGATGCCTCGGCAGACCAGGCAGCCAAATCTGATTCCGCACCCAAACCGTCAGCCACCAAACAGCTTTCGAAAAAGAAGCCCCGCTGATGTCTGCGCTGTTGCCCCTGGTCTTCCTGACGACGCTGGCGGCGGAGAGCTCCCCGTCGCCGCCGTTGCGGGACGAGTTTAACGAACCGCTCGCCCGTTTGGCTCCCAAGCGTCCGCGCAGCGAGAGCGACGAGGCCCAGGTCGCCTCCGCCGCCTTGTACGCGCACGGCCGTCTGCTGCTGCAGCGCCGCGACCCGGCGCAGGCCCTGCGGCGTTTCCAGCGGGCTTGGCGCTACGATCCACAGGCCGTTTCGATCCTGCCGCGGATCGTCGTTCTGGCCCACCAATTGCGCCGTCCGGAGGAGGCCGCCCGCTACGCCCTGCTGATCGCCCAGGGAGCTCCGCTCAGCGCCGCCTTGCTGCGCCAGTTGGCCGTGCAAGCGTCGAGCCGGCAAGAGTGGCAGCAAGCGCTGGTGCTGTTTGAAAAGTCCTTCCAGGCCGGCGGCGCGCCGCCGGAAAAAGCGAAGCTCGGAGATCAAGAGGAAGACCTGGCAGCCCTGCTCGTCTATCTTGAAATGGGCCGCCTCAGCCTCTTGACGCGCGACTCTGACAAAAGCGCCGAATACTTCGCCCGCGTACGGGACGCCCTCGAGCACCCCGAACGTCTGGCCAAGAACGAAACGGTCAAGAAGGCCCTGTTGGGCGAGGCCGGCCGCACCTACCGCCTGATGGCCGAAGGTTTCTTCCAGGCCGGACGTTACGACGACGCCGAGGCGGCGTACCGACGCGCGTATCAGGAGTTGCCGGGCAAGGACCCGCCGGGATTGCTCGACCTGCATCTGGCGCGCGTCGCCGCCAAACGGGGCCAGACCGACCGGGCACTGCAGCACCTGACGCAGTACTTCGCCGCCAAGAATTCCGCGGCGGGCGGCGAACCCTGCACCCTGCTGGCCGAACTACTCGCCACGAAAGAACCTGACCAGGCCAAGGCCCAAGAGCAGTTGCGATCGCGCCTGGATCAGTTGCTGGAGGGCGACCCCGCCAACGCCGAGTTGCTGTTTGCCGCCGCCGAACTTGATCGCCAGGCCGGACGGTTTGAATCCGCCGAACGGCGTTATGAGCAACTGTTGGTGCTGCAGGCGACTCCGGAAGTCTACGCGGCGCTAGTGGACATCTACCGGCAGCAGAACTGCCCGGAAAAGTGGCTCGAAGTGTGTGGGCTCGCCGTTGCCAAAGGCGCCAGCCTGTCGGAATTGGCGGCCGTGCTGGACAGCGTGGACGAGAACCAGGAACAGAGCGCCGCCGCAATCGCCCTCGTCCGCCAGCAGCGCGATGCGAATCCGGACCAACTGGCCGCAGGTGCAGCCCTGGCCGCCGCCTTGCTGGCCCAGACGCAGAAGGACTTTCCCGTCGCCGACGCCCTGTTCGCGCACGCGGCCAGCCGCCTGGAACCGCCGGTCCGAGCCGAGATCATGCTGGGCTGGGGCCTCCACTTGCTGCTGGCCCGCGACTACCAGCGGGCCGTCCCGCTGTTTCGCCAGGCGCTGGCCGACAAGCTGGCGGACGAACGAAAGCTGGCCGCCCATTTCTATCTGATCCGAGCCCTGGCCCTGGCCGGGCAAAACGACCAGGCCCTGGAAGCAGCCCGCCAGGCCGCAGCGGCTTTCCCGGATGCGCCCCGCCTGCAAACGCAACCCGCGTGGGTGCATTACCAAGCCAAACGGTACGCGGAAGCGGAACTCGCCTACCAGGAATTGCTGGATCGATTCGACCCGCAGCACCAGTCTTCCTCCATCCGCGAGACCGTGCGGGATGCGCGGCTCGTCCTGTCCAACATCTGCGTCCAACAGAAGAAGATGGAGGCGGCGGAGGAGTGGCTGGAGCAGGTGTTGGACGAGTTCCCCGACGACCTCGGCGCCCTGAACGACTTGGGCTACCTGTGGGCCGACCAGAACAAGAACCTGCAACGGGCCCTGGACATGGTCCGCCGCGCCGTGGACAGCGAGCCGGACAACGCCGCGTACCGAGACAGCCTCGGCTGGGCCCTGTATCGGCTGGGGCGGTATTCGGAAGCCGTCCAGGAACTCGAAAAGGCCGCCGCCGGCGACGACCCGGACGGAGTCATTCTGGACCATCTGGGCGACGCCTACTTGCGAGTAGACCGTCGCGCCGACGCCCTGGCTGCGTGGCGGCGAGCGGCGGAAGCCTTTGCCAAGGAAGACGAGCAAGCGAAACAACTGGCGACTCAACACAAAATCGAAACCTGCGAGAAGTAAAGGTATGGCTGGACACTCTCATTGGGCCGGTATCAAACACAAAAAGGCTCTCATCGATAACAAACGCGGCAAGCTGTGGAGCAAGCTGTCCAAGGCCATTATCGTGGCGGCCAAGTTGGGCGGCGGCGACCAGTCGATGAACATCCGCCTGCGAACCGCCGTCCTGGACGCCAAAGCGGTCAGCATGCCCAAGGACAACATCGAACGGGCCATCAAGAAGGGCACCGGCGAACTGGACGGCGGCAACGTCGAAGAGACAGTGTACGAGGGCTACGGCCCCTCCGGCGTCGCCATCATGTGCGACATTGTGACGGACAACCGCAACCGCACCGCCCCCGAGCTGCGCAAGCTGTTCGAGGTCCACGGCGGCAAACTCGGCGGCGCCAATTGCGTCGGTTGGATGTTCGAACGGAAGGGCCTGTTCACCTACTCTGCCGACAAGGTCGACGAGGAAAAGCTGATGGAAGTCGCCTTGGACGCGGGAGCCGACGACGTCAAGCAATCGGGCGACAAGTTCGAGGTCACCTGCCCCGCCGAGAGCTACACCCAGGTCCTGGACGCGCTGACGTCCGCCGGACTGCAGCCGGACAGCAGCGAACTGACTCGGATTCCAAACACGTCCGTCGATTTGAACGCCGACGACGCCCGCAAAGTGCTCAAACTGATGGAAGCGTTGGACGACCACGACGACGTGCAAAACGTCTCGGCCAACTTCAATATCCCCGACGACGTCATGGCCGAGCTTTCCGACACGTGACAGGCACGCAAGTCATGAGACGGCTCCTACGGCGGTTGGCGTCCAGTCTGAACTCCTCCGGTCCGGCACGCCGGCTGCGCTGGACGTGCTGGGAGACGCCGCACCGGCCCCCCGCTCGCACGCCGTTTCTCACGCCGCCTCGCCGGCACGCCCTCTGCTTGTCCGGGCCAGTCCCGCGCTTGCCGCAGCCCGTCCCGCTGCTGCTGGCGTGCCTGCTGACCACCGCGTTGGGGTGCGGCGCCGGAGAATCGCAATTTCCAGCGAACCGCGTGTATTTGAAGAAGCAGGAACTGGCGGCCCAGCTCGAATTGTCGGAGCAACAGCGGCAGGACATCGTCAGCGTGCTGGAATTCCTCTTCGGCACGCCCGATGCGCCGCGGGTCCCTGACCTGCCGGCTGTGGACGTCCGTCACGTGCTGCCGCTGGAACCGCTGCAAGTCGCCGCCGGTCCTGTCAGCAGCGACCAGTTGGGACGCCCTCAGGGGCTGTACCGCAAACACTGCGCCCACTGCCACGGCTTGTCGGGGGACGGCGCCGGGCCGACGGCCTGGTTCTTGGAACCCTATCCCCGCGATTTTCGCCGCGGGATCTTCAAGTACAAATCCACGCCGGGTCCGCTCGCGCCGCCCACCCACGACGATCTGACTCGCCACATCCGCAGCGGCAATCCCGGCAGCCCGATGCCGGCGTTCAACTTGTTGCCGGACGAAGAACTCGAAGCCGTGGCCGTTTACGTCAAGTACTTGGCGATCCGGGGCGAGGTCGAGCGGGAGTTGATTTTCGAGTCCGTCGACCAGTTGGATGAATACGATCGTCTGGTCGACTGCTCGCTGCAGGACGACGACCCGGAGGAATTCGCGGAACAACTTGCACCGGTCCAGGCCACCCTCAGCGGCATCGTCCGCCGCTGGCGGGACGCGCCGCAACAGATGACCCAGGTGCCGCCGCCGTCCGCCGGCTGGAACTCGGCCGATTCGATCCGCCGCGGCCAGCAGCTGTTCGCGGGGAATGTGGCGAATTGCGTCAAATGTCACGGGCCGACCGGACGCGGCGACGGCCAGAATGTCGACTATGACGATTGGTCGCGAGAAATCGTGGACCCGCAGAATCCGTCCGCTATCGCCCCCTTCCTCGCGGCGGGCGCCTTGCCGCCCAGCCCCTCCCAGCCGCGAAACCTCCAAGACGGCATCTACCGCGGCGGCAGCCGCCCCGAAGATCTGTACCGCCGCATCCTGGACGGCATCGCCGGCACCCCGATGCCTGCCGTAGCCTTGCAGCCCCCCGATGCCAAACCCGGCGACCAGCGTCTGACTCCCGATGACGTCTGGCACTTGGTTGCCTACGTGTTTTCGCTGGCCGATTCTCAAGACGCAAGTCTTGCCCCAACCCCCGAAACTCCGCCTGCATCGGGCACCGTGACAGGCCGCCGAGACCGGTCCGTTCATTTTTCCCGTCTGAACATCCGGTCCAGGGCAGTTGCGTCGTCGAAGGAATCGGCTATAAATAGCTCAATCCTGGACTGAGTTGCGATACGGGGTCTTCAGAGTCCGGCAGACAGGCCGAACACTCCGTCCGTCAAGCGACGGTGAACCTGAACATCCCTTCGCGAACATCGTCCAGGCTGAAAACAAGGATGAAAGCCGCTGGTCCGCAAACCTCGGTAGCGGCCGAACGCCCCGGACGCCGCTTCGTTCCGGCTGCTGTGGCGCGCCCCGGCCTTTGTCCTTGACCACAAACGGGTCCCCGTAGCTCAATTGGATAGAGCGTCGGCCTCCGGAGCCGAAGGTTACAGGTTCGAATCCTGTCGGGGATGCTTAAGCATCGTTCGAGAAGTAACTGCCGCCTCGTCAAAGTAGCCATCACACTCCGCGGCAACGGACGCCGAAACAGCTTCCCCCTGGCATGTAGCCCCCCCCAACACAAGGACAAGAAAGAAAGCGCCATTTCGGCTTTTCAGCGGAACCCGGCAGCAAGCCAAGGCACTCGCTGACTCGCAAGGTGGAGTCTACAGCGACTTTTTTTTGGGGGGGGGTATCGCCTCCTCTTCGCCACCACGCTGCTCGCCAGCGTGGAGCGGTGTTCAAGACCAGATATCTCCACGAAATCGGCTGCCTCGCCACCATGCTGCTTGCCAGCGTGGAGCGGTGTTCAAGACCAGATATCTCCACGAAATCGGCTGCCTCGCCACCACGCTGCTTGCCAGCGTGGAGCGGTGTTCAAGACCAGATATCTCCACGAAATCGGCTGCCTCGCCACCACGCTGCTTGCCAGCGTGGAGCGGTGTTCAAGACCAGATATCTCCACGAAATCGGCTGCCTCGCCACCACGCTGCTCGCCAGCGTGGAGCGGTGTTCAAGACCAGATATCTCCACGAAATCGGCTGCTTCGCCACCACGCTGCTTGCCAGCGTGGAGCGGTCTTCAAGATGCTGGACGACGGCTCGGGCTGGGCCGACGGCTGGGGCTGAACATGGCTCCACGCTGGCAAGCAGCGTGGTGGCCGAAAAACGCGTGGAGCGGGCCAACGGCTGGCAAGACCGGCAGGCCTCGCGTGATCCAGTTCACGCCTGTCATGCAGCGGCCCGCTTCGACGGCGGGCAGCACCGGCGGCAGCGCGGGTTGGGGGTCTGATTGCGGATCCTTCGCGTCGTCACAATCGCTACGGCCGGCAAGTCCGGCCTCCGACACGGCCAACCAGCGGACCGGGCCGCAGGGGCGTTCCTCGATCGCCGGATTTCGTTGGAAAACGGCCCTTCCGGGAGCTAAGGTTGGAGGTTAAGGGCGCAGTTTCTGCGCCGGTTTCGAACCGAGACTCCCAAGGGACAAGGGACGGGTGTATGCGCCATAGCCAGCCGGATTCGGATCGAAGCCGCCGGTGCCGGACAGCGAACCGCGGGAAGCGCCGCACAGACGGTGGCCGTGGTCTGCGTTTCGAGCGTCTGGAAGACCGCCGCTTGCTGGCGAACCTGATCCTGGACATCGAACTCTGGACGGTCGCCGACGGGGCGGGTGACGCGGCCGTCAAGGGCCAGCGGATTCCGTACCAGATGGAGAACGGGACGAAGGTGTACCAGGTCCAGCGCGACGACGCCTTCTTGGTGCAAGTGCTGGTGGAGGATCAATCCGCGGAAACCGAAACCGGCCGCGACTCGGCGGGCGTGGTGGCCCTGCCGCTGGACCTCCACTGGAACACCGATTTCTGCGCCAACGGTGCGTTGCCGGAATCGGACGCGGCGGGCCTGATCCGTTATGCCGATCCCGCCCCGCCCCTGTTCCCCGACGCCATCCCTCGAGCCGATTCCCTGGTGACCTTCGAGTTCAACGCCCATCGCTTTGTCAACGGGTTCTCGCTGCATTGCGGCGCCGACGACCTGCGAGGAGGGACGATTCCCGCCTCGGACGAAACGAGCCCGATTGGGATTCAAGGCTGCAATCCCGACGGCGGGGACGACTCGTGCCGCGAGTTCAGCCTGCTGCGATTCGAGGCCATCAACGTCGGCGACACGAACTTCCAGGCTGAGCTGGACGGCTCCATGTCCTTTGCCGACGCGGCCCCGCTGGACAACGATCCGACGGCGGAAGTGGTGATCCGAGTGCGCGCGCCCGACGTCGGCACGGCCAGTCTTTCCGGTTTTGTCTACGCCGATGCCGACAAGGACGGCGTGCGCGACGTGGATGCTGACGGCGAGCCGGCCGAAGCGGGGTTGCCCGAGGTGGAAATCGAGCTGTACCTGGATGGCGAGTTCCTGCGGAGCGACCACACCGGACCCGACGGCTGGTACCATTTCGAGGACTTGCCGCCCGGCACGTACGAGATCCGTCAGCGTGCGCAACCGGAGTGCTTCCTCGACGGCACCGAGACGCTGGGCACGATCCTGCCGGCCGGGGAAGCGCGCGGCACGGCGGGCAACGACGGCTTCACCGGCATCGAATTGCGGGCCGGCGAGGCGGGGATCGACTATAACTTCGGCGAGCTGGGGCTGAAGGCCGCGTGCGTCAACAAGGCGATGTTTTTGGGGTCTGCGGATTTGCAGCAGGCGACCGTCCACGATCCCCTGGGTGTCCCCTCCGTCGACGTGCGAGGCACGGACCAGGACGACACGATCAACGTGACGATCGACGCGGCTGCGATCCGCGTCACCGTGAACGACGGCGCGCCGCAGACGTTTCCGCTGACGGCGGGTCAAACCGTTTCGATCGACGGCCTGGAGGGCCGGGACACGGTCATCGTGACGGGCTCGGCCGGCGACGATTCGGCCCATTTCCAAGGCGCCCAATTCACCTATCGCAACGCCGTCTGCGTGGCGGAGCCCGACACGGGAACGCGGTGCGATTGGGATTGGGCAGTGAAGGCGGTTGGTGTCGAAGCCGTGAACGTCGACGCGGCCGCGGGCCGGGATCTGGCCGTCGTCCGGGATTCCGCCGGCGCCGACACGCTAAACGCGGCGGGAAATCAGGCGACGATCGGACTGAGCGACCGGGATCTCGACCTCCTGGCCTTCGAGCGGGTGCGGGCGATCTCGACGCGGGGCGGCGACGATCAGGCCGAGGCGATCGAGTCGCGGGAGTTCGAACTGGAACTGCTCGGCGATTGGAGCAGGCCGTAGCTGGGCTGACTTTCGAGCTGGGGTCAGGCTTACAGAATTCAATTTTTGGCCGAGCAAGGTCGTTCCACGTAGCTGGACTTTCTATCGGCCAAAAATTGAATTCTGTAAGCCTGACCCCAGCCCCAAGGTCCATGACTAAAACCGGCAGTCCAACCCCAGGCTTAAACCCTGCGCCCAGACGGCCGTGTCGGTCCAGATGAACTCTGGGCGGGCCGGGCCCGTCAGGCCATCCGGCTTGATTTGGGACAGGTTCAGGTCCAGGTCGATCTGGTCGCCGGGGCGGGCCACCTGGCTCCAATACAGGAACGTATAGCCCAGCATACCTCGCAACTGCGGCGTGAATTGGTAGCTCAGCGTGATGCCGATCTCGGGAATCACGGCCAGCGCGTCGTGCGCGTGCGTGCCGCTGTTGCCGGGCAGGGCGAGCAAGCCGTACGGCGTGGTGGCTTCGTCCGGGTCGGGCACGATGACGGTCGTCGAGCCGTTGACGGTGGCCCGCGAACGGTTGGTGCCGATCGCCACTTTGCCCAGCACTTCCAGCGTCCAGCGGCGGCGGCGCAGTTCGGCGACAAGCCCCAGCTCGCCGCCGTGAAAGTCGTTCTGCGTCGCAAACCGGTCAAACTCTTCGATCGTCGTACCCACTTGCAACCCCGTGCCGGTGGCGACGAACCGTTTGAAATCCGAGATGACCAACTCGTCGTCCAATTGGAGGTAGCGATAGCCGGCCAGCCAGTCGACGCGGCGCGTGCAGTCCTGGCACAGCAGTTGCCGAGACAGGATTTCGACGCCCTGCAGTTGCGTCTGAGTGTCCACGCGGATGTGGCCGTCCAGCAGTCCGGGAAAGGCCACCAACTCGACGTCCTGCCCCTCGGCGCCCGGTTCGATGTTGAAAAACGGTCGCGCCAAGACAGGGTCAAGCGAACTGTCTGCCGAGAACATCGAGGATTTTTTTGCCAGACGCAGGTAGCTCGCTTCCAGACCGTACTCCGCACACCGGTCGAACCAGTAGCCCAGCCGGAAGCGGCCGCCGGGACGAACCTCCGCGTCCAACGCCTCGCCGCCGAACAGCACGTCCGTGGACGTCTGTTCCAGTTCGCCGGCGATGTCGCGGCTGGTGCCCAGCGGGCTGGTGGTGACCAGCGGGGGAGCGTCGTAGCCGTCGAGCCACCAGAGCAGAAACTCGGGCCGCGCCCACCATCCGCGCGGCGACCAGTTAGGCCCGTGAGAGACGGCGGCTCGCGGCCGGCCGGCGGCGTGCGGCGTGGCGACCGTTTCCTCGATCTCCTCGCCCAGGATTTCCACCGCCAACGCTTCATCGGCGAGCCCTTCCTCTTGGTCGGTAAAGCTGGCGGTCCGGTACAAGCGGCTGCCCTGCCGGACAAACCTGGGGGATTGGTTTGCACGGCCGGCGACGAGTTCCTGCCCAATTCCGGCCGGCGCCCAAAGCCAGGAGCCGAGCAAGAGCAGGGCAACGGACACGCGTGTTGGGCAGCGCGCCGTGCGTGCGTCGGGAAGCAGATCTCGACAACCCGTGCTCATGACTTCTACTCGTACCGTTCGCTTGGGGTCAGGCCCTGTCCCAAACGCAAATCTCGCCGTCCCGGCCGCGCGCCTGGGCGGCGGCCAGCGTGTCCAGGACGTCTTCAAGATCCGGGGCCAAGGGGAGCCATGCCAGCGACGATGGGGACCCGTCCGCGGCACGCGCCAATCGTACGGCGTGCCCACGCTGCTGCCTCTCTTGCCTCCGCAGGATCGCGGCAGCCGCCGAAGCACGATCTGGCCGCAGGCACGTGTGTTCTGGCCGGCCCGGCAGCGAGTCCCCAGGGCGGGCGCCGTCCACTGGGAACGGCATCGGCATGCCGATCCAGGGATCCGCAAGCTGTCTCCATTCGGGGAGGCCGGCGTCCGCACCCGGCGCAGCAACCTCCGGCGTCTTCACGTACGCCACTTGAGTCGTCGTGCCGGCCGCCGGCGGGACGGCGTCGCTTTCTGTCGCGGCGGCTGCCTGATCCGGCAACTCGAAGGCCTCGCCCTCCGCCGAGTGATTGGTCTGGGTCTCCAGCGCGTTGAGGATCAGCAGCGCGTCGTTGGCCGTACACCGATGGTCCCCGTTCACATCGTAGAACGGCGGCGGCGCCGCCTGGATCTCGGGCAGCGTGGGATCGCCGTCACGCTCGTTGATGTAGTTGATCGCGATCAACGCGTCCAACGGCGTCGTGCCGTCCCTGCCGTTCACATCGCTTGGACTCAGCGGATTCTGCCAGGAAACCGGCGGTGTTGCCTCCGCCTCCGCAGAGACGCCATCTGTCTCCGCCAAGGCATGGTCTTCTTCCGCCGACGCAGTCACGAGCGAGACGGCCGGATCGGCCGCGGATCTCTCGACGACGGTAATCAACTGGGACTCGAAGCTCAAGTCCGCCTGGGAGTAGCGGCGCACGGGGATGAAGCCGACGGTGCCGCTGCGCACATGCAGCGGCGAATACTCGGCTGGCTCCAGCGCCCGGAAATGAAGCAGACAGAAACGTTCCGCGCCGTCGGCGCCAATCGGCCGGCCCGCGTCCACGGAGAGCAACGCGCCGCCCCTCAGCCGGTCGATCTCGCCGGATTCGTTGTCCAACAAGCCGCGGCGCCACAACGGAAAGGCGGAGGTCACCAGCGGGCTGGCGGGATCGAGCGGATCGAACGGGTCATCAAGGACCTGGAAAACTTGCGGGTCCCAGGCGATGTCCAGGGTGAGCGACCGCAGCCCCAACGCGCCGGGCCGCAAGTCCTCCGCTGTGATTTCCACAAAGAACGCGTCCCCGGTTTGAACCGTGTCGTTTCCGATCAGTTCACCGGGTACACCGCCGCCATCGGCGTACAGGTTCACGGCAAAGTCGTATTGTGCGGCCAAGAGACGGCGGCCCTCCAGTGCTTCAAAAGCCAAGCGACGGCCAACTCGCCGCGCACCTGCAGAACAGCGCGGGCCGGATCTCTGCGTTCCAAGTCTTTCGGCGTCCATGCCGTTTCCATCCGTCAACGAGTGTTGAGGTTCCGTCAAGGAGTGTACAGGTCCGCACGCCCTCGGCAGCGGCGGCGCAGAACTTTAGCGATTCCGGGCAAGTTGTCGAGATCAGTTGGCCGGCCTGCTGACGAATCGCCGCAGGAATCGCGAAAAGGCCTTCGCCTGATCGGTTCAACCCTGAGTTCTCCGGACGACGCACGAGCCATCCTTGACGCCCTGCGCGCTTCTCATTTCCCGCCCGCGAGGGCGGAAGCGGACGCCTCTCGGCACACGCTGTGCTCACCTGCCGGTTGGTCCCTGAGCTACCAGGGCTAGCACCGCGTCGAGGTCGGGGAACACCGCATCCAGCCCAAGTCCGGAATCGTCAAGCGATATCTCGCCCCACACCGCCGATCCTTGATCTTGCGCAAGGCGGTGGGGCTTGGCGAGGAGTTGGGGGGCGTTCTCGGATGAGGTCGGACGGCGCGGCGGAGAGGTGTCAGACAGCGTTTTCGAAGTCTCGGCTGCCGGGGATCTGCCGATTTCCAAGTACTCTTCGTCTACCACCGCTAGCAATGCATCCGCCTCGCCTTCCGCCGTCGCAAGCCGGGCCTGATCCAGGAAGTTGATCACCCGAAGGGCATCGAGGGGAGTGCAGGCTCCGTCCTCGTTCACATCATAGAAAGGAGGCTCCGCCGTGCTGCGGTTTGGCAGCGACGTCTCCGCCGGATGGGCGTCCAGGTAGTTGATGACGGCGAGCGCATCGCGTGGCGTGACGCCGTCCGCGCCGTTGACATCACACGGGTGGGCGGCGTTGTGCCAACTGCTAGAGGAAGCCGCCGCAGCGTCCGGCGCCGAGGCCTGCTCGACCGTGGGACCCTCGCCGACAGCCAGGGCCAGGAGACTCGCCGACAGGCCGGCGGCTTGCGGGACTTCTATCCGGACCATCGCCGTGGCAACGTTCCCGTCCCGCTGGCTGCCAAACATCTCGTCACCGACAGCGGTGAAGGCGATGCTGCGGGTCGCCGGATCGGGAGTCTCGCTGGTGTTGGAATACTTGACCGTCCGCAGCACCCTGGTGAAGTTCGAAATCGTCTCGTTGGTGAACGGGGCGCTGCTCCTGGTCGAGAGCGTCAACGTGCCGCTGGCCGGATCGTAGTCCGCTTTGAGGTTGGTTCCTCTCGTGTCGGCCGTCAGGAACTCGTGCCCGGCATCCCGCAGGTTGGTGACCCTGACTGTGACGAACTGCAAGCGGAGTTCGTCGAAGTTGGCGAACGCGGCGTTGGCGAAGGCGGCGTCGGCCGGATCGGCGACCGGCACGGGCGTGCCACCGGCCAAAAACGCCGTCGCGTAGCCGGTGCCCCGCGCTCCCGAGTTGTTGTTCCGATCGAGATCCAGGAACGGGGCGCGTCGCCAGTCGAACTCGACGTTCAGCGGCCCGAAGTCACCGAGGGCAATCTCGGGCATGTTCGGGGCGCCGTTGGGATGCCTCACGTTGATGTCGGAAGTCGGGTCCCAGTTCGGTTCGCCCGGCTCGATCGGCCAGTCGGCGCTCAAGAGCACGTCATCAAGCCGGGAGGCATCCAGATCATCCGCCGTGCCGTCGTACAGGATGTCGCTATCGTAGGTGGACGCTCCTACCAGCAAGACGCTTGACGTGTGGATGCCGTCCAACACGATCTCGAAACGATCGCCGGGAGCGAACGTGTGCGCCTGCGGCGAATGGGGCAGCCAATCCGGCTTGTTGGGCGTGTAGAACGCATAGAACTGATGCTCGCCCGGCGGCAGGCTGACGGGGAACGCATTCCAGGCGATCCTCTCCCGGTCGAGGTAAACCTGCACGAGCGGTTCGAGCTCGCTGGAAGCTTCGCCGCCGACCGCAGAGACAAGGCTGATGTCCAGGGGTACGTTTTCCGTGGCGGAATTCGTCACGCTGAACGACTGCCAGGGGGCGAGCACCGTTTCCAGGGCGGACCAGCCCTCGCCGCATTCCTCACCCGGTTGGCACCAGTAGGTCAGCCAATTCTCCGGAGGATTGTCCGCCGGGCGCACGAAGGGGCTGTAATCGAACACGCCGAAGTTCGGCGTTTCCGCCGTCTGCGAGTTGCCCGCGACGGTCTGGCCCGACGCCAACTCGATCGCGTGCCCGGCAGACGAGGCGGGATAGGTTTGGATGGCAGCCGGCACGGCGTCGGCAAGGGCGTACCTCCCGGCGACGACGCCGGTGAAGTAGTAGCCCCCATCCGCAGCCGTCGTGGCCTGGCTGGCTTCGAACGGCCCCGCGGAGCGCAGTGCGTCCAGTTGCACGCTGCCTTGCTGGGCGCTGACGACGGCATACTGGATGTCGCCGGCAGAGCGGGGAATCGTGATTCTCTGCAGAGTCAGCCCGTCGGCACTCAGCAAGAAGGTGGTCCGGGAGGTCAGCAGATTTCCCGCTGCATCGTACACTTCCAGCCGGCCGATCGAGGTGCCGCTGCCGACGGCCAGAACGTCGATGCTGACCTCGCGCTGCGACTGGTCGAAGTCGATCCGCAGCCGCGGCCCGTCGCTGCTCCAGACCTGGCCTGCCGCGTGTCCGAACACCCGGTTGTCCGGGTCGGCTGTTCCGCTCTCCGGGTGCAGTCCTTCCGCCGAGACCACGGCAGGGTCCGCGACCGGGTTGCCGTCGCTGCCGACGGCGCTCAGTGTCAGTTGGGCGTAGACCTCGTTCAACGCCGTGCCGACGGGGAAGTCGTCGGGCTGCAGGGCCGTTTCCAGACTGATCGGCCAGCCCGCCATCCCCGGCTCGTCCGCGTCCCAGACGCCGTCCTGGTCCAGGTCGCTCCACTTGTAGCCGTGAACGTCCCAACTGCGGTAGACGCCGAAATTCACGTCGGGAAGCGTTGCATACCCCCGTACAAGGACCTGGCGTTCGGCCGGATCGGCCGGCGAGGTCGGAGTCCAGCCCGGCTGGACGACCGGGCGGATGAGGTGCGATTCTTGCGGCAGATTGGACAGTACGTACCTGCCGTCGTCCCGCGTTGTGTCCGACGTTTCGCCGTCATCGAGTACGCCGTTGCCATTGGCGTCCGCATACACAGTCCAACCGCTCAGCGGCGGCTCGTTCTCTTCCCAGGCCCCATCCTGGTTCACGTCGTACCACAGAGATCCCAGCACGTGTCCGTGCTGCGAGTCCGTGAAGTCCGGCATGTTGGCTGGGAGTAACAAGTCGGGCCGGAAGACGCTCAGCGGCGTGATGAACTGGATGACCGATTCGGCACGCGGGCTGACCGCGGTCTGCTCGCTGTCCCGATTGTTGCTGCCGTCGCGATCGGTTTCGTTCGCCTCCACCTCCGCCCAGTTGGTCACCGTTCCGGACGCGGCGCCGAGCGGCACCGCAGCGCTGATAGTGAACGTGGCGGTCGAGTCAGCGGCCAGCGAGCCAATCGTACACGTCACGGTTTGCGGATCGTTCGCATCGCCCGCGCAGGTCGGGTTGGACGACGCGGCAAACGTCCAGCCTGGCGGCAAGACGTCGGTGACCGTGGCCCCGGTCGAGTCCGATGGGCCGTGGTTCGTCACCTTCAGGGTATAGGTGTACTCCGCGCCCGCCGCCGCCGTGGAGCCGTCGTCCGACTTGTCCAGCGCCAGGTCCGTCTCCCGCTGCACCTGGGCTTCTTCGCCATCCCGATTGTTCCCGTCGTCCGGATCGTCCTCGTGCGCCGTCACCGTGGCAAGATTGGTTACCGTTTCGGGCACGGCGCCGGGCGGCAGGCTGGCCGTGATGGTAAAGCTGGCCTTCGCGCCGATCGGCAGCACTCCCACGGTACAGGTCACGCTTTGGGGATCGTTCGAATCGCCGAGGCAGGTGGAGTTGGACGATTCGGCCAGCGTCCAGCCCGGCGGCAAGACGTCGACGACCGTCGCCCCCGTGGAGTCCGACGGCCCCAGGTTCGTCACTTCGAGCGTGTACGTGTAGTTCTGGCCGGCCACCGCATCCGAACCGTCGTCCGACTTGCTCAGGGCCAGGTCGGTTTGCCGGATCACGTCCGTCGGCTCGCGGTCTTCATCGTTGCCGTCCTTCGGATCGGGCTCGTGCGCCGTCACCTGGGCGACGTTGGTCGCCGTTGCGGGGGCCGCGCCGGGCGGCACGCTGGCCGTGACGGTGAACGTCGCCGTTTGGCCGACTCGCAACGGCTCCACCATGCACGTAACGAGATGCGCGTCGCTTGCGTCCGCGCGGCATCGGGGGTTGTACGAGGGCGCAAGCCGCCAGCCTGTCGGCAGCGTGTCGACGACCGTCGCTGCGGTGGAATCGGACGGGCCGTGGTTGGTCACCTTCAACACATACGTGAAGTCCGTCCCGGCCACCGCGTCGGACCCGTCGTCCGACTTGTCCAGCGACAGGTCCGTTTCCCGGCGCACGGTCGTCTCTTCGCTCACCGTATCGTTGTTCGGATCGCGGTCCGGTTCGTTGGCCTGCGTCACGCTAGCGGTATCGCCCACAACGGCACCCGCGGATGCACATGCCGAGGCGGTCACCGTCACCGTCAGCTGCGCGTCGTCGCCCGCCGGCAGGTTGCCCAGGTCCCAAAGGTAGTCCGGGGCCTGGCCCCGCAGCACTCCTCGGCTCACCTGCGCGTCGGCGACGGTCACGCACTCGGGCAGCACCAGGGATTCGCTGATTTCCACGCCCGTTGCGTCCGACGGCCCCGAGTTAACTACCGTCACGACGTACGTCAAATTTCCCGGGCCGGAACCCGCTACGACGGGCTCCACCGACTCCGACTTCGTCAGCCGCAAGTCGACCTCCCGGCGTACCGTGGTGTCCTCCGTTACCGTGTCGTCCTCCTGATTGATCCGAGTCTCGTTGGCGGCCGTCACCGTAGCCGTGTCGCCAATCACATCGCCGGCGTTGGCCGATGAATCCACCGTCAACACCACGGTCAGCGTGGCCTGCGCGTTCGCGGCCAGACTGCCCACGCTCCAAATCCCGTCCGGCCCCGCTTCCGGCACAAAGCTCCCCTGGCTGGGCGTGATCGAGCACACCGTCACCCCGGCCGGCAGGCTCAAGTCCTCGCTGATTTCGACACCCGACGCATCCAGAGGGCCCAGGTTTGTGACGGTTACGACGTAAGTTAGATTGCACGGTCCCGAGCCGGCGATGACCGGGTCTGCCGATTCCGTCTTGGTCAGCCGAAGGTCCACCGCCTGGTAGTTCCCGAAGTTCAGATCGGCGTACGTCTGGCCTGCGGCCGCCGTCACGGCGTGTCCCGACGCGCCGAACGGCCAGGCCGCCAGGTCCACCGAGGAATCAAAGGCCGAGACCTGGGGAAACGATTGAACCCAGCCGTCCTGCCAGATTTCGACAATCACGTAATCGCCGGGATCGAGCAACAGTTCGTACTGCCCTGCAGTGTCGGTTGCCTTCGATGCGGCGGGGCCCTGAGCCAACTCTACTTCGTCCAGGACATGGTCCCCGTCCGCGTCGCGGTAGGCCTGGATCACCCAGCCCGACAAGCCGCGTTCGACGTTCGTGTCCCACTGTCCGTTCGCGTAGCCGTCGTCCCATTTGACTCCGCGGAGCCGCGTTTGCTGGTAGTTTCCGAAGTTGGGCGATTCGGTGTCCTGCCAACTGCCGACGGCCGAACCGGGGCCGCTGACCACAACCTGATGCTGTTGCGTCCCCGCGCCGGGATAGCTCTGCTTCCACAACTCCGGCACTTCCTCGCGGACGACGTAGGTCCCCGGCGGCAGGCCGTCGAACCAGAACGCGCCGTCATGTTCGCCGTCCCAGCGGGTCTCGAAGAACGGCTCCGTCGCCCTGTCGAGCGAGCCGTTCTGGTCCAGATCCACGTAGATCGTCCAGCCGTTCAGCCCCGTGTGCTCGGCGGCCGCATCCCAGACGCCGTTGCGGTTCTCGTCCAGCCACTTGTAGCCGGAGATCTGCGGCTGGAAGTTGCCGAAGTTGGGCGACTCCGCCTGCTGCCAATTTCCCACGACGCTCTGGCCGGGGGCGATCGTAACCGTATGCGCAAAGTCCGGCTCGCCGGGCGAAGCTTGCTTCCAGCCCTCCGGCAAGACTTCGCGGATCTCGTACGTGCCGGGCGGCAGCCGGTCGAAGGCGAACGCGCCGTCGTGCCGGCCATCGTTGGCGGTCACCACCCAGGGATCGCCGTCCACGGCGGGCTGCGTGCCCCAGTACTGCAAGCCGTTGATCAGCACGGCGCCTTGATGAGCCGAGGCCAGGACGTACGCGATGGCGCCGTCGCCGTCGGAGAACGTCACCGTGTGCCAGTCGCCGTCGGCGAGCGTTTGCGGACGTTCGCCCAGATGGTTGCCGTTGGCATCGAAGGCTTCCAACACGGCGACCTGGACGGGAGCCGAGCCACCGCGGGCGAATTGGAGAGACACCGTGTGTACCGGCGCAGCGAAATCGATGCGCAGCTTTTGCCCCACCTGCCAGACCGCCTCTCCAGGGGCCGCTCCCCAGGCCAGCACCCGGCCGGCCGCCGCCTCGGGATTCGGCATCGCCCAGACGGGCGACCCGGCCGCCGACCACGACAACGCGGCCCTTCGCCGGGCGTCCAGAGCCTGGTTGCCCGCGGCGAAAGCGTTGGCGTCGACGGCGCCGTAGAACGCCTGGTCCGGCTGGGCCGCGGTGAACGCGCGATTGCCGTCAACGTCCGCGTAGACCGTCGTGCCGTTCCGTCCCGGCTCGCTCGCGTCCCACACTTTGTCCTGGTTCTCAGCGAGCCACTTGTAACCGCAGACGGCGTGCGGTATCGACGCCACCACCACGTCGTCCACGTACCAGCCTTCGGGGTCGACCAGCGGCGTGTCCCCTGTGTCGAAGGAGTACTGCACGACCACTTGCCGGCCGGCATACGGCGACAGATCAACGGTGGCCGTCAGCCAGCGGTTGCCGGTCTGCGGCAACGTGCCCGCCGCGCGGCTGAGCACCACGTCCGTTTGCGTCCGACCGGCGTCGTCCGTGTACTGAACGCGAACTTCCACGAAATCCACGTTCAGCGATTCTCGCGTGCCCAGCAAGTAGCTGAAGCTGAGGACCGTTGTGGCGCACGGGGGGACCGAGAGCGGCGGCGAGTTCAGGATTCCCTGGTGGTCATAACCGGTCAAATAGGTCCCACCGCCGGTGGACGTCTCGAACTGGCCGTAGTACCAGTTGCGAAACGGTGTGTGATTGAGCCGTTTGTCGTTGTGCCGGCCCGCGGAGTCGTGCCACAAACCGGGAATCGTCCCGCCGCCGTTGTCCGCCCAGTAGCCTCCGTTTCCTTCCTCAAAGTCCTGCGGGGGATCGATCTGCAGGCTCAGCGACTGGGGATCGGGATGGACGGCCACGTCGCCGACGACGCCGCGCGTGGGCGCGCTCTGGTCCACGCGGCGAGCGAACCGGCCCGTGGCCGGATCGAGCTCCATCAAGGCGCCGGTGGTTGCGTTCGCGCCGGTCTGGAGCGAACCGACCAGCGACACGCCTGCCGAACCGTTGACAGCGATCACGTCCAGCCCGACGATGCGTTCCGTCAGCGTGTGAACGGTGGGCGCAGCCTGCGCGCTGTGCGGGTCGCTGACGTACAATTTGAAGCTGCCGTCGACGGCGTCCCGTCCCGTGACGTACAGCGTGCCGTCAGGCCCCCAGGCCAGTCCGTCCGCGGGACTCAGTTGTGTCAGCCAGGCCGGCGCATTCGGCGCCGCGACCGCTTGGCCCGTACCCGGATCGATCACGTACAGCTGACTTGGTCCGCCGCTCGGACCAGCCGGTTCGCCGACGCCGTACAGTTGAAAAGCGGAGCCCGGACCGGCGGCCAGATCGAAGATGTTCACCGACTGGGCGCCGGCGCGAATGGCCACGGGCGTTCCCCGCGGCGTTCCCGTCACCGGATCGATCTCCACGAGGCGACTGGACGAGTTCCCGCCGGTCGCGCCGTACAGCCGGCCCGAGGGACTGAACGCCAATCCGGCCCAACCTTCGCTGGCCGCCAGCGTGTTCGCCGGCGAAGAAAACGTCGCCTGCCATGGCGCCACACGTCCCGACGCCGTGTCGACCAGCATCAACAGGCCCGGATTGGTCGGGCTGGAGGACGGCTCGGCGATGCCGGCGTACAACAGATGGCCCAGTTCTCCCGCGGCTGCCAGCAGGCAACGCGTCTCGAGCGATTCGAGGAGTAGGCGCCGGGACCGACGGCCGCGCACGCGCGCTGGTTGGGCGGGACTCGACGACCGGCGGTACATGCTCATGAAAGTCCGCTTCCGAGGTTCAGTGTGTCCCAGCGACTCCCTCCGACTCGCAAATCTTCTTCCTGACAAGCCGCTTGTGCGCGCAGCAGAACGCCGACGCGATGCGCTTTCAACTATAAGCCAGCCGGCAAGCCAATTCTATCGGCGCGTTGCAGTTCCGGACGGTTTCCCGGCCGTCCGGGTCCGTCTTTATCGGCTCCGCGCATCTTCGTCGCCTGCGGAAATTGGAAAACTCAGGCAGCGTGTGCGGGTCGTGCCGGTCTTGCCGGCGCGAAGGCTGGAAAAGAAGGGCGATTCTAGCGTTTGTGCGACGGGGCGATCGACGGATTCAGCGAGGAAACCTGTAAAACGGTTTATGAGATCGTTGACGGTTTACCCCGCTCGAACTATAACCGACATTGGCTTTGCTACCGCTGTTGCACGTCGAGGTTTCTGTTCTTCTTTACAGTGGAACTCTCAGCCGGTATCAGCGGTGCCGTCAGCGTCTGGCAAGTCAAGGCCGCGATGGGCGGTCCCAAGTTGCGGATTCGCAGGGAGGGAGTCCGGTAGTGTACCCTTACGGATGGGGCAGACAACAGTTCCATTTCCACCGAGGTACAGATTATGTTTTGGCCCCTCCAACGCAAAAAGAAAGTCAATCAAGCAAAGAACAGGAACCGCCGCGGTAGTTCCAGGCGGCTGCTGTTCGAAGGCCTGGAGAACAGAAATCTCCTGGCGGCGGGCGTCGTCGACGTGCAGGTCTCTCCGCTCCTGGCGGCGGGAGAATTGGACCTGATCGGCGACCTGTCCAACAACGAGGTCCGGATCAGCCAGACCGTCAACGTCGGCGAGTACCGCATCGACGGACTGAACGGGACGCTGCTGCAGGTGAACGGTGCCGGCGTCACCATGCCCACCGTGACGGTCAACGGTATCACCGGAGACATTTCGGTGGACCTCGCCACGGGCAACGACATCTTCACGTTCGACAACACCTACGCGGCCGCCGGACAACCCTCCAACGTGCCGAATCACCTGATCATCGACAACGACGACGGCAGCAATCAGAACGTCCTGTCCGACCTCTTGATCAACGGGGACCTCCTCGTGAGCAAGGTGCTGGGCACCAGCGGCTACAGCGAATTGCAGATTGTCAACACCTTCGTGATCGGTTACACCGTGGTGGATAACACCGCTGGCGGTACCGGGGGCGACACGTGGACGGTGATCAACAACAGCTCGCTGCAAGGCAACGGTGCGGCGGGGCCAGCCTTCACGCTGTCCAACGGCGACGGCAAGGACATCATCGACGTGCAGGGCAATTCCCAATTCGGCACCGGACCGTTTCCGGGAGCCGTCGTGATGATTAGCAACGCCGCCGGCGGCAGCCGCACGACGTTCACCGGCTCCGGCGCAGCCGCCGGGTTCGGCACGACCACCGTGTACGGCGACATGTACATCAGCAACGGCACCAACCTGCCGGGGACGCTCGATACGGTGACCTTCAACGGCTCGAACGTGCTGGGCGACGTGCTGGTGACCAACGGCGACGGCAACACGTCCGTGACGGTCACCAACAGCACGCTGGGCAGCCACCTGGTCGCCGCGCCGTTTCCCGGAGTGATCGGTGGGCCGCTGTTGGTCGCCAACGGGGCCGGGTTCGACCAGCTTTCGATGACGAACTCGTCGGCGCCCTGGGGCGTGGGGATTGACAACGACTTCGGCGCGAACACCAACGTCTGGGGCAGCGTGACGCAGATCACCAACAGCCAGATCGGCACCGCCCCGTTCGGTCCGGCCATCCCCGGCTTCCCCGGTGTCGCGTTCGGCATGCGGGGTGACAACGGACGGGACCTGGTCAACCTCAGCGGCACCACGGTCGACGGCATCCTGGGCCTGGAACTGTACGCCGGCAACAACGAGGTGAACCTGACCAGCCAGACGCGGATGGACGCCCTGTACGTGGTGACCCTGGGTGGCAACGACACCCTGTTGATCGACGACGCGGCCATCGCGGTGTCGATCTACGTGCGTCTCGGCTCCGGTGCGGATACGTTCATCGTGAGGAACGTCGATCCGGCGACGGAGTGGCCCAGCGCCTTGCTGGGATCGATCGACATCGATGGCGAAATCGGCGTGGACACGACGAACCTGAGCGCCCTGGCGCTGGGCGCGCTCGGCTTCGAGGTCTTCGTGCCTTGAGCCAGCAGGCGGGATCGTTGGTTTGAGCCGGGGCGCCGTGCGATTGGCACGGCGCCCTTTTTGTTTGCGCCCGCAGCCGTCCGGCAACCCTCACCGCGAGCACAATCCGCGCAATCCAACTCCGCGGTCGTAATCAGGACGTTCGGCACCGACTTGCCGCCCAGTCGCCCCCATCCGGTTCCCGGAACCGCCAATTGCTTGCCGCCGTCCAAAAGCAGTCCTAGCATGAATCTTGGGAAGGTATCTGTGGCGACTCGCAGTGGGGAGGTGGCAAGAACGTGGGCAGAAACGTACACAAAGTCAAGTCGGGGTCGTCCGTCGGCGACCAGGGGGGCCTGCGCAAGCGAGCGCGGCGCCGGCCTGGCCGGAATTCTTCCAACCGCCGGTTGCAGTTTGAACCGTTGGAGAGCCGGCAATTGCTGGCAGGAGACCTGGCGGCACGCTTTGAGTTTGCGGATCTGGGCGGCAACGTCCTCCCCTCGCTGCAGGTCGGGCAAGAATTCCAGCTGCGGCTATACGTCCAGGACATCCGCAGCGATCCGCAGGGCGTGTTCCAGGCGTATTTCGACGTCAACTATCCGTCCAGCCTGGTCTCGGCCAACGGGACAATCAGTCACGGACCGGAATACTCGGCGGCCGGCACGACGTCGGGCGATCTCGACACCCCCGGCTTGATCGATGACGTCGGCGGCCAGGACACCAACCAGTTCCGGCCCACGCCGCTGAACGCTGAATTGCTGCTGTTCAGCGCGCCGCTGCACGCCGATCAGGTCGGCACCGTGACCCTGACCGTCGGCGAGGCCGATCGAGCGGACCGGATCGTTCAGTTCTTCGACACGGTGCAAGGCCTGCCGTTGAACAAAATCGATCTCCGCGGGCCCGGCTTCGGCCAACAGCCGCCCATGGAGATCGTCAATCCCAACGCGACGCTGCTGGCGATTGCCGCCACCGACGCGGAGCGGCCGGAAGGCAACTCCGGTAACGCGCCGTTCACCTTCACCGTCACTCGGTCGGGCGTAACAACCGGATCCACGACCGTGGACTACGCCGTCGCAGGCACGGGCGCCAATCCGGCCAACGCGGCCGACTTCGGCGGGACCCTGCCCGGCGGCCAGATCAGCTTTGCCGCCGGCGAGACCAGCCAGACGATCACGGTGAACGTCAGCGGCGACACGACGATCGAACCGGACGAAGGATTTTCCATTACGCTCTCCAACGCCTCCGGCGACGCCCAAATCACGACGGCCGCGGCCATCGGCACAATCGACAACGACGACGTCGCCTTGGCAATTGCCGCCGCCGATGCGGCCCAACCTGAGGGAAATTCGGGCAGCACCGCGCTGACGTTCACCGTCACGCGGACGGGCCTGCTCACCGGCACAACGACCGCCAGTTACGCCGTCACGGGCAGCGGAGGCACTCCGGCCAACGCGGCCGACTTTGGCGGCACGCTGCCCAGCGGCGCCGTCAGCTTCGCCTCGGGCGAAACGGCCAAGACGATCACCGTGAGCGTCAGCGGCGATGCGGCCGTGGAGTCGGACGAGGGCTTTTCCGTGACGCTGTCCAATGCTTCGGGCGGGGCGACGATCACAACCGCGACGGCCTCCGGAACGATTGCCAACGACGACACGGCGCTGCAGATCGCCGCCACCGACGCGGTCAAGTTCGAAGGCAATTCGGGCAGCACTCCGTTCACCTTCACGGTGACGCGAACAGGCCTCACCACCGGGACCACGACGGCCAATTACGCGGTGACCGGCAACGGTACCAATCCGGCCAACGCGGCGGACTTCGGCGGCACGCTGCCCAGCGGCCAAGTTAGTTTTGCGGCTGGCGAGACCAACAAGACGATCACGGTGAACGTCAGCGGCGACGCGGTCATCGAGCCAAATGAAGACTTCTCCGTCACGCTCTCAAACGCTTCCGCCGGAGCCCAAATCACGACCGAGACCGCCGCCGGCACGATTCTCGATGAAGACATCGCGTGGGCGATTGCCGCCACCGACGCGAACAGGGCAGAGGGGAATTCGGGCAGTACGGCGTTCACCTTCACGGTGACGCGAGACGGCCTGACGACCGGGACCACGACGGTCAGTTACGCGGTGACCGGCAGCGGCGTCAATCCGGCCAATGCGGCCGATTTCGGCGGCACGCTGCCCAGCGGGACGGTCAACTTTGCAGCGGGCGAGATCAGCAAAACCATCACGGTGAACGTCAGCGGCGACACGGCCGTCGAACCGGACGAGGGCTTTTCCGTCACGCTGTCGAACGCATCCGGCGAGGCGCAAATCACGAGTCCATCGGCGGGCGGCACCATCCTGAACGACGACACGCTTCTCGCGATTGCCGCCGCGGATGCGGCCAAAGGGGAGGGGAATTCGGGCAGCACGCCGTTGATGTTCACGGTCACGCGGATCGGCTTGACGACGGGGACGACAACCGTCAACTATGCCGTCACCGGCAGCGAACCCAATCCGGCCAACGCGGCGGACTTCGGCGGGACGCTGCCGGGCGGAACGGTCAGTTTCGCCGCCGGCGAGACGGCCAAGACCATCACGGTCAGCGTCAGCGGCGACACGGCGGCCGAGCCGGACGAAGGGTTTTCCGTGACGCTTTCCAACGCCTCGGGCGGGGCGCAGATTGCGACCGCGACAGTAATTGGCACGATCCAAAACGACGACACCGGACTGGCCATTGCCGCGGCCGATGCCGTCAAAGCGGAGGGCAACTCGGGCAACGCGTCGTTCACCTTTACGGTCACGCGAGACGGCACGGCCAGCGGAACCACGACCGTGGACTATGCCGTGACGGGCACGGGCTCCCATCCGGCTGACGCGGCCGACTTCGGCGGGACGCTGCCCAGTGGAATCGTCAGCTTTGCGGCGGGCGAGACCAGCAAGACCGTCTCCGTCACCGTCAGCGGCGACAAGGCGGTCGAACGGGACGAAGGCTTCTCCGTCACCCTCTCCAACGCCTCGGGCGGGGGCCAAATCACGATCCCAGCAGCCTCCGGCACGATCGTCAACGACGACACGGCCCTGGCGATTGCCGCCGCCGATGCGGCCAAGGCGGAGGGGAATACCGGCAACACGGCGTTCACGTTCACCGTCACGCGGACGGGTTTGACCACCGGGACCACGGCGATGAACTACACGGTGGCCGGCAGCGGGACGAACGCGGCCGACGCGGCTGATTTCGGCGGGACGCTGCCCGACGGGACCGTCAGCTTTGCGGCGGGCGAGGCGAGCAAGACGATCATCGTCAACGTCCGCGGTGATACGGCGGTCGAACCCGACGAGAGTTTCTCCGTGACGCTGTCCGACGCCACGGACGGCGCCCAACTAGCCACGGCGACGGCCGGCGGCACGATTGCCAACGACGACACCGTGTTGACGATTGCCGCCGCGGACGCCACCAAGCCCGAAGGCAACGCGGGCAGCACCGCGTTCACGTTCACGCTGACGCGGACGGGGCTGACGGCCGGCACAACGACCGTGGACTACGCGGTCGCGGGAACGGGCGCCAGTCCGGCCGGCGCGGCCGACTTCGGCGGGACGCTGACCGGCGGGACGGTCAGCTTTGCGGCGGGCGAGACCAGCAAGACGCTGACCGTGAACGTCAGCGGCGACACGACCGTCGAAGCGGACGAGGGCTTTACCGTCACCCTGGAGAACGCCTCGGGCGGGACGCAGATCGTCACGCCTGCGGCCGTCGGCTCGATCGTCAACGACGACGCGGCGGTAGTTAATATCACCGGCCCGTTGCCGACGGACGAAGGAAACGCCGGGACGGCCCCCGCGGAGTTCACCGTGACGCTTTCCGCGCCCGTCGATGTCCCGGTGAGCGTGGATTACGCCACGACCGACGGCACCGCACAGGACGAGAACGGCGAGCACGACTATCAGTCCGCTCAGGGAACGCTGACGTTCCTGCCGGGCGGCGAGTTGACGCAAACCGTCACCGTCGCGGTCCGCGGCGACGCGGTGCTGGAACCTGACGAGACATTTCAGGTCGTGCTCGGCAATCTGCAGGCCGGGACGCCAGCCCGAAACGTGTCCCTCGGCGACGACGCGGCGATCGCGACCATCGCCGATGACGACGCGGCCCGGCTGACAATCGTCGTGACGCAACACGCTGCCGAAGACGCCACGCACGGGCTGTTCACCGTCAACATCGACAAACTGTTGTCGCAGCCGATCCAACTCACGTTGGCCGTTTCCGGAACGGCGACGCCGGACGCCGACTACGTGGCCTTGAGTACGACGCTGACGTTTCCCGCCGACACGCCCAGCGTGACCGTGCCGCTGACCGTGCTGCCGGACGCGTTGATCGAAGGCGAGGAGACCGTCATCGTCCGGATCGTGGCGACCAGCGATCCGGCGGCCCGCCCCGGCGCGCCCGACTCGGCAACCTTGACGATTGCCGACGAGGATGCGACCACCGTTTCGATCGCGGCGAGTGATGACGCCGCTGCCGAACCGGCGGACGGCGGCGAGTTCGTCGTCAGCTTGGCAGGCGACAAACTCGCGCCGCCGCAGGGGATCCTGGTCAGCTATACCGTCAGCGGCAGCGCGGCGGCAGGCGAGGACTACACGGCGCTGCCGGGCAGCGTGCTGATCCCGGCAGGACAGACTTCGGCCCCGATCTCACTCCCGGTGCTGGACGACAGCGTCGTCGAGCCCACCGAAACGGTCATCGTCACCTTACTCGGCACCGATAACGCGGGGACCAACGTCGACGCGGGCAGCGACACGGCCACCATCTCGATCCAGAGCGACGACACGGCCGAGGTGTCCATCGCCAAGGACCGGGACGGCAGCGAGGAGGAAATCCCCGTCAACGGCAAGTTCCGCGTGACCCAAACCCAAACTAGCGCAACGGACACCGTGCTCCAGTACACGGTGACCGGCCCGGCCGTGGCTGGCGAGGATTATACGCCGCTGTCTGGGACGGTTACGATCCCGGCCGGGGCGTTTGACGCGGACATCGAGGTGGCCGTGCTCGACGATGACCTGGTCGAAGCCACCGAGACGGTAAGTGTGACGCTGACCGGCATCACCAGCGGCACGCCCGGCGTGTCGCTGGACAGCGCCGCCCAGACAGCTTCGCTGGACATCGTGGACAACGACACGGCCACGCTGTCGATCGCGAAAGTCAACGACGGGGCCGAGGCAGATGTGCCTGCCGACGGGCGTTTCCGCGTGAGGCAAAGCAAGGCCAGCACGACGGACACTGTCGTGAGTTACCAGGTGGCCGGAACGGCGACACCGGGCGACGCGGACGACTATACGCCGCTGGCCGGCACGGTGACGATCGCAGCCGGGCAAACCACGGCCGACATCGTGGTCCAGGTCCTGAACGATTTGCTCGTGGAGCAGACCGAGACGGTCGTACTGACTCTGGCCGCTGTCACCAGCGGCGACACGGATATCAGCATCGACCAGACGAACAAGACGGCCACGGTGTCGATCCTGGACGAGATCACGGCCGTCTCGATCACGGCCAGCGATGCCGCGGCCAGCGAACCGGGCGCGGACCAAGGGCAGTTCCTGGTGGTGTTGGCAGGCGGGCGGCAGGCCCCGCCGGGCGGAATCCAGGTGAGCTATACGGTCAGCGGCGATGCGACTCCGGGAGCGGACTACACCGCCTTGTCCGGCGTGGCGACGATCCCGGCAGGCCAGTCGTCGGTGGCCATTTTCGTCGCCGTCGTGGACGACAACGTGGTGGAGTTGCCGGAACCGGTCACCGTGACGCTTACCGGCGTCAATCACCCGAACGTCGCGATCGACAGCGAGGCGAACCAAGACACGGTGACGATCAACGACGACGATCCGACGACCGTCTCGCTGACGGCCAGCGACGACAGCGGCAGCGAACCGGGGAGCGACGACGGCGAGTTCGCCGTAACGCTGGGCGGCGGCAGGGTTGCGCCGGAGACCGGCATCGCCGTCAGCTATACGGTCAGCGGCACGGCCAGCGGCGGCGCGGATTATGTGGCCTTGTCAGGCACGGTGACGATTCCCGCCGGAGCGTCGTCCGCGACGATCCTCGTGGACGTCCTCGACGACGACGTGGTGGAACTGCCGGAGACCGTGCATTTGGCACTCACCGGTACGAACCATCCGGGCGTGACGGTCGCAGCCACGGCCGCCACCGCGACGGTCACGATCGACAGCACTGAAGACAACACCACCGTCTCGATCAGCGCGACCGATGCGACCGGCCGCGAGCCGGGGACGGACGACGCTCAGTTCACCGTGACGCTGGTCGGCGGCAAAGTCGCCCCGGCGGGCGGCATCGTGGTCAACTACTCGATCGGCGGCGGCGCCACGGCGGGTTCCGATTACACGACCCTGCCGGGAACGGTTACCATCCCCGCCGGAGCTTCTTCGGCGACGATTGCGGTGGATGTCCTCGACGACAACGTGGTCGAATCCGCAGAGACCGTGAGTGTCACGCTGGCCGGCACCAACAACGCGGGAGCCGCGATCGGCGCGACCAACAATACCGCGACGGCCACCATCCAAGACGACGACCCGACGACCGTGTCGATCAGCGCCAGCGATGCCAACGCCGCGGAGCCGAGCGACAGTGGCCAGTTCACGGTCGCGCTAAACAACGGCAAAGTCGCCCCGCCGGAGGGAATCACGGTCAGCTACACCTCCGCCGGCACTGCGACGGCTGGTTCAGACTTTGCGGCGCTAACTGGAACCGCGACGATTCCCGCAGGAGCGTCCTCGACGACAATTCAGGTCGCCGTGCTGGACGACAACGTGGTCGAGGTGCCGGAAACTGTGATCGTCACGCTGACCGGCACCAACAATACCGGCGTGACGGTGGGCACTGCCAACAACACAGCTACCGTGACGATCACTGACTACCCCACCACGGTCTCGATCGCTGCCAGCGACGCGACCGGCAGCGAGCCTGGGACCGATGACGGCTTGTTGACCGTGACGCTGGACAATGGCAAGGTCGCGCCCACCGGCGGGATCGCGGTCACCTACACCGTCGCCGGAAATGCCACGGCCGGGACGGATTACACTACGCTACCCGGCACCGTTACGATCCTCCCCGGCCAGTCCTCAGCCACGATTACGGTCGACGTGCTCGACGACAACGTCGTCGAGGCCGCGGAGACAGTCGAGGTGACGCTCACCGGCACCAACCACGCCGGGGCGACGATTCACGCGACCAACAAGACGGCCACCGTGACCATCGACAGCACCGAAGACAACGCCACGGTCTCGATCGCCGCGACCGACGCGACGGGCAGCGAGCCGGGCACGGACGACGCGCAGTTCACAGTCACGCTGAGCGGCGGAAAAATCGCGCCGGCCGGCGGCATCGTGGTGAACTACACGATCGGCGGCACGGCCACGGCCGGCTCGGACTACACGGCCTTGACCGGAAGCGTGACGATCCCCACGGGAGCCTCGTCGGCGACCATCACCGTGGACGTCCTCGCGGACAACGTCGTCGAGACGTCCGAGACGGTGGTGGTCGCCTTGACCGGCACGAATCACGCCGGCGCGACTGTTGCGGCGACGGGCGTCACGGCCACGGTGGCGATCGCGGACGACGACGCGACCACCGTCTCGATCACTGCCAGCGACGCTACCGCGGGCGAACCAAGTAACAACGGCCAATTCAGCGTGACGCTGGACAACGACAAAGTCGCCCCGGCCGGCGGCATCGTGGTCACGTACACCACCGCGGGCTCCGCGACATCAGGCAGCGACTACACGGCGCTGGCCGGCACCGTGACGATTCCCGCGGGGGCCTCGTCCGCAATCATCGCCGTGAACGTGATCGACGACACGACAGCGGACGAACCGGCCGAGACCGTCGTGGTCACATTGACCTCCGCCGATCATCCCAGCGTGACGCTCAGCACGGACAACCGCTCCGCCACGGTCACCATCGCAGCGGACGATCTGCGGAACGCGTCGATCTCCGGCCTGGTGTGGATCGATGCGGACAACGACCACCAGCAGAAGAAGGAAACCTCCGGCAATGTGCTGGAACCCGGCATTCCCGGCGTGATCGTGCGGCTGAGCGGAACGGCCCGCGACGGCATCACGCTGGCGCTGGAGGCAATGACGGACGACGACGGAGCCTACCGCTTTGTCGATCTGCCCGCCGGCACGTACGAGATCCGCGAAGAACAACCCGCCGCTTGGATCGACGGCCAGGAGATGCTGACATCGAGCACCGTCAACGACGCGTACTCCAACCTCGTCCTGACGCCCGGCCAACAAGCCGTCGATTACAGCTTCGGCGAGCGCACGCTGCAGCCGCAATTCGTCTCCAAACGCCAGTTCCTGGCTTCCACGCCCGCCACGGACGTGTACCTGCGGACGGTCAACACTCTGGCGAAGCAACGCGCCGGCGACGCCGACGGCGCCAAGGCCATTCGCGAGGCGAGCATTCCGTCGGAGGTCAGTGCGAATTCCACGGCCAGCGCGCCGCTGACACAAAACGCGTCGCTAGCCGAGGCATCGGGCGAGGCATCGGGCGAGGCATCGGACGTGCTGACCAGCGTGGCAACGGATGCCGCTGAACTCGCCGCCGGCGAAGCCGCCCCGGAAACAGTGGCCCCGGAAACAGTGGCCCCAGAAGGCGAAGGCGAAGCTGCCGTGCCGCCGGCTGCGGCCGCGATGCCGCCCGTTCGAAAGACCGCAGCGTGGCAGGTTGCTCCGCCAGCCGAAACCGCGAGCGTGGCGACGGCGTCCGACTACGCAGCACAATCCGTGTCGCGAGCTGCGCCAGCGATCGCGACGGGTTCTGGATCGAGATCCCGAGTCGCTTCCATCCATGCCGGTCCGCCACCGGCGGCAATGCTTGTGGGTACAGAGAGTCCAGATGCGCGTCACCCGGTGCTCCCCGCCGGTTCCCTCCGCCGGGAACCCGCCGTCGCTCGCGGGGAGGGCAATCGCCTTGCTCCGGTCGCCGTCCAAGCGGCTGACCGCACCGCGGCCAGAGGCTCGCAATTCGCGTTCTCCCGTGGTACGGAGGACCGCGAGACGGAAGAGAACCCGGAAACGGCGAAGCTGGTGGATCTGGTCTTTGCGAAGGACGCGTGGTGGGACGGCCAGGGATCGAGGAGCGATTGACTAGCTGGATTGGCGTCCGTACCCCGAGTTTCTAGCCCTGTCCTTGACGCGGATGTTGGGCTATCATTAACCGCATGAACGCAGTCACGCTCGAAATCCCCGGCGACATCGCCCAGGCGCTTCGCTTGCCGCCGCCGGAATGTGAATCCCGATTGCGGCTGGAATTGGCGGCGGCCCTGGCTGCCCGGAGGATTCTGGGGCTTGGCAAAGCTGCCGAATTGGCCGGCTACCCCCCGCTGCGTTTTGAAGAAGAGCGGAGACACCGATACGTGCGGATGCACTACGACGAAACGGATCTGGCCCAGGATCTCGCCTCTGCGTGCGGTCGTCAGTGACTTTCAGTGAATCGCATGACCAAACGTAACACCAGGAGAACGGTGGCGGCGAGCCGCAGCCAGGGCCGGGAGGGACGGGTTGGAAACCAGTCCTACGGCAAAATGCTTCCCTTGGCCGGACTGGCCGCTTTGCTGGTCGCTGCGCCGCTGGTCCCCAGCGAGGGGACAGCCGAGTTGGGCGTGGGGTCGATTTGGGTGATGGTCGCGCTGCTCGTCTGCGCCGGCGGGCTCCTGGCCGCTCTGATCCTCCGGCGGACTGACGTCGGCTTTGGCGGAATCGATGCGCTGGCAGCCGTGCTGTTCGCTTGGGTCGCGGTCAGTGCGCTGGTCATGGCAGGGCAGGGCCACGCGCGGGCGACGATCAACATGGCGTGGCAGTGGGCCGGTTTCGGAGTCTTGTTTTTTCTGGGCCGGCACTTGCTGCGCGAGCCGGCGGCGGTCCGGGCGGTGTGCGCGGTGATGATCGGCCTGGCGGTTTGCCTGTCGGCGCTCGGTTTCTACCAGTACTTCTACAGCATGCCGGCCACGCGCGCCGAGTTTGCCCGAAATCCCGAAGCCATGCTCCGCGAGGCCGGGGTGAACCCGACGCCGGGTTCGCCGGAACGCAAATTGTTCGAGGATCGGCTGAACAGCACCGAGCCGCTGGCGACCTTTGCCCTGGCCAATTCCCTGGCCGGCCTGCTGGCGCCGTGGCTGATCGTCGCGATGGGGATCGCCGTGGCGGAGTGGGGGAGTGCGAAAACGAGGAGCCCGACCGGCCTGAAAACGGGGACAGGCACCGATCGTCCTGATCGGAGCCAGTCCCCGTTTTCAGGCACCGATCGTCCTGATCGGAGCCAGTCCCCGTTGATGGACGCGCGGCGAGCGGGCGTGGTGCTGGCCGCGGGCGCGGCGGTCGTCTGCATCGGCCTGTGCGTGCTGCTGACCAAGAGCCGGACCGCGTTGTTGGCACTCGGCCTCGGTGTGTGTCTGCTGGCGGCCTCGCGACGGCCTGTCCGCCGCCTGTTCACGTGGCGGCTGTTGCTGGCCGCGGTCGTGATCGGCGGACTGGTGGGGGGAGCGATCGCGGCGGGAGTCTGGGATCGTCTGGTGCTGACGGAGACACCCAAGTCGCTGTTGTATCGCCTTGAATACTGGCGAGCGACGGCGGCCATGATTGCGGATCATCCGTGGTTCGGTTGCGGTCCGGGCAACTTCCAGCATTACTACACGCAGTACAAATTGCCGGAGGCCAGCGAATCGATCGCCGACCCGCACAACTTGTTCTTCGAGGTCGCGGCCACGGCCGGCCTGCCTGCGCTGCTGGCTCTAGTCGCCGCGTTGGCCATCGCGGGATGGCGGTGCTGGGTCGCGTCCGGGGCGGCGAATGGGCGCTCCGAAGCGGGCTCTGGAACGGGTTCCAATCACTCCGGCACGCGGGACGATCCGCCGCATCGGCAGGCTGCGGATCCCGTTTCCGCGGCTTCGGCAGCGACCGCGCCGACGATTGCCGCGGGGGTCTACGTCGGATCGCTGGCCGGCGTTGTGTTGGGTTGGTGGACCGGGTTCGTGTTTGGCCTGGCTCCGGACGTCGGGTTGTTCATCTGGGGCGTGCCGGTTGCTGCGCTGCTGGCGGCGGCGTTGCATCCGTGGACCGTCCGAGGGCGGATGCCGGCCACAATTCCCTGGCTGGCCCTGCTGGTGCTGACCGTCAACTTCTTGGCCGCGGGCGGCATCAGTTTTGCTGGTACGGCGCCCAGTTGGTGGCTGCTGTTGGCCGTGGCGGTCAATTCGACCGAGGCGGCGGGCTCAAGACGGAGCCTGCCGCCAGTCGTTGTCGGGCTTTTGGCGGCGGGGGTCCTGTCGCTGGTCGTGGTCTGCTTTCTGACGCTGTACGCGCCGGTCTTGCGCTGCCGCGCCAAGGTTGATGAAGGATTGGCCTTGCTGCGGGCGTCGCGTTTTGCGGAGGCGGAAGCGGCCTTCCGCGAGTCGGCCGAGGTGGACCCTTATGCGGCGGCACCGTGGGAGAGTCTGACGACGCTCTACCACAGTGTGGCTCTGGACAGCGGCGTGCCTGAGGCGTTGGCGCGATTCGAGACGGCTTTGGAGGAAACGCTGCGGCGGAACCCACATGCCCACTCGCTCCGCAAGGCGAGCGGCGATTGGCGACTGGCCTTGTTTGCGCGGTGGGGCGAGCGCCGTCAGTGGGACGAAGCGATTGGCGCCTACATCCAATCGCTCCAGCTGTATCCGAATCACGCTTACGGCCACGCCCAGTTGGCCTGGGCCTATCACTTGGGGGGTGATGAACGTTCCGCCAACCGCGAGGCGACCGAGGCACTGCGGTTGGATTCGCTGAACCCGCACCGCGAGAAAAAGCTTTGCCATCAAAGGCTTTACGATCCCTCAGGCAAATCGGGCGAACCGCCGGAAAATGCCGAACAAATCATGCAAGGCTTGCGTAGATAATGAGTTGTAGCGTATTGTTTGCGGTTTTACTTGGAAGCAGGGTTTCTCATTATTTTTGGTAACCATGAAAGTCTGGTTGTTGGCAATCGGAGCGGCGGGAGTTGGAGTTGCGGCTGGGTTCGCGAGCGTGTGGTTGGAATTCTCCGGGGTGGCCAGCCAATTCGAACCTCATAACCAAGCGGCCGGCGCGGTCGCGTCGGCCGGACTGGAGCGAAAGGGCCCCCAGGCGGTCGTCGTCGCGGGGACGGATTTCGATTTTGGCGTGGGACAGCGCAATAGCACCCTGAATCATACCTTCCAAATCCGCAATGACGGCGATGAGCCGCTGCGGCTGGAAAAGGGCGGTACAAGCTGCAAGTGTACGCTGAGCGACATCAAGAAGTCGGAAGTCCTGCCGGGCGAGACGGTCGAGATCCGGTTGGACTGGAAATTGGAGACACTGGGCGAGGAGTTTCGCCAGACGGCCGAGATCCAAACGAACGACCCGCTGCAACGGACCGTTGTCTTGGCGGTCCACGGCACGGTGACCGACCTGGTGCGTCTGGATCCTCAGGAATTGACGTTCAGCGGCATCGCCGCCGACGAGGGAACGACGGCAACCGTGTACGTTTATGGCTTTGCGACCCAAGATCTGCAGATTCTGTCACAGGATTTTGTCAACTCCGACACCGCCCCCTTCTTCACGCTGACCTGGCGGTCTGCGACGGCCGAAGAACTGAAGACCAAGCCCGGCGCCACGTGCGGACTGGCGGGCACCGTGACCGTCAAACCCGGCTTGCCTCTGGGGCCGATAAACCAGACAATCCAGCTGAAGACCAACGTCCCGGAAGCCCAACAGCTGGAGTTGGCTGTCAACGGTTCCGTGATCAGCGACATCTCGATTGTCGGCCCCGCCCAGTTCAGCGAGAAACGCAGTACGCTGACGTTTGGCACCGTCGAGCGGGATCGCGGAGCCAAGGCGACGTTGCGTATTCTGGTCAAGGGCCCGCGTCGGGCAGACACGAAGTTGACGTTGCAGAAAGTCGATCCGGAGGATGTCCTGGCCGTGAAACTGGGCGAGGCCCAGGAAATCAACGCCGGGGCCGTGTACATGTATCCTCTGCAGGTCGAGATTCCGCCGGGGACGCGGTTGGTGAATCGCTTGGGCACCGACCAGGCGAAAGCGGGAAAGATCGTCATTGAAACCACCCATCCCACCATGAAAACCGTACCGATCCAAGTCAGGTTTGCGGTCGAGTGACCGCCTGCGACTGCACGGAGGGAGCCGCTATGATTCATTCGCACCGTACGCGTTTGCCTTACTCGTCATGGACTTGGGCCTCAGTCTGGCTGTCCGCCCTGTCGGTCGCATGGCTTGCAGGGTGCAGCGACCGCCCTTTGGCCGATGCGACCGCGCCCGTCGCGGCGCCCCGGCCGTCCGCAACGCCCGCCTCAGCGCCGCCGCATTCCGGCGACCCGGCTCCGGTTGACACCGCGACGCCGGCCGCGACGGCAGGCACGACGGCGGCAAGTCCGTCGGCGGTCGAGCCCGCGCAAGACTCCCAGCGGGAACCGTTGTACGTCGGTTGGCCACAGCCTGTCTTGACCCTGTTCATCACGGGACAGCAGCACGGCTACATCGAACCCTGCGGCTGCTCCGGCCTCACGAATCAGAAAGGCGGGCTGGTCCGCCGTTATGCGTGCAAGCGGCAACTGGAGCAGCAGGGCTGGGAGGTGGTGGCGCTGGACGTCGGCAGCCAGGTGCGGCGGTTCGGCCGTCAGGCGGAGATCAAGTTCCAGATGACCGCCGAGGGCCTGAAGAAGATGAAGTACCGGGCGATCGGCTTCGGTCCCGACGATTTGCGTCTGTCGGCCGGGGAACTGGTCGCCATTACCGCGGAAGACGGCACCGCGAGTTCGCCTTTCGTGTGCGCCAACGCCGCGATCATCGATCGGGAACTGACGCCCCGGCATCACGTGATCGAGGCCGCCGGGAAGAAAATCGGCGTGACTGCCGTGTTGGGCACGGAGGAACTGGCCCAGATCACCAGCGATGAGATCATCAAGCAGCCGCCAGCCGACGCGCTTCGCGAGGTCTGGCCGGAGTTGGAGAAACAGGCGTGTGATCTGTACGTCTTGTTGGCCCACGCCTCGCTTGGCGAGTCGGCGGAATTGGCCCAGAAGTTCCCGCATTTCCACGTCGTCGTGACGGCCGGCGGGGCCGGCGAACCGACGTACGAGGCCGAGAAGATCGCCGGCACCCGCGGAGTCCTGGTCCAGGTGGGCACGAAGGGGATGTACGCGGGCGTGATCGGCCTGTTTGACGATCCGGCCCAGCCGCTGCGTTACCAGCGAGTGCCGCTGGACGACCGCTTTCCGGATTCGCCGGAAATGCTCCAGTTGCTGGCTTCGTACCAGGACCAGCTCAAGGCGGCCGGGCTGGAAGGGCTGGGGATCAAGCCCATCCCGCACCCCACCGAACGCAAGTTCGTCGGTTCGGAGGCGTGCCTCGACTGTCACGAGGCCGAGTACAAAATCTGGGAGAAAACGACTCACGCCCACGCGTTGGAGACGCTGATCCACCCCGGCGAACGCAGCGAAATCCCGCGGCATTTCGATCCCGAATGCATCAGCTGTCACGTGATCGGCTGGAATCCACAGAAGTACTTCCCCTACGTGTCCGGCTATCTGGGTGTCGACCAGACGCCGTTGATGCATCACGTGGGCTGCGAGAACTGCCACGGTCCGGGTTCGGCTCACGTGGAAGCCGAAAACGCCGGCGCTCCCGCGGAAACACTCAACCAGCTTCGCGAAGAGGCCCAGCTGCCGCTGCCCGAAGCCGAGAAAAAGTGCATGGAGTGCCACGACCTGGACAACAGCCCCGAATTCCACGAACCGGGCGCCTTCGACCGCTATTGGAAGAAGATCGATCACTAGCAGCCTGTTGAAACCACGTTGTGGTCCGCCATGAATCTCAGCGTGCGCGTCTGTCTCCCGGCGATGGCCGCCTACTGCGGGTCCGGCCAGACGAAGCGCTCGCGCCGTTGAAACCACGCAGGACAAGGAGAACACCGTGCGCACTGCATTTCTGCTCTGCTGGTTGCCCGTCGGCGTCGCGGCTGGAATTGGTTTCGCACTGAGCACCGAGCTGGCGGCCGGAGCGCAGCGGCCCAACCTGGTGTTGATCGCCATCGACAACCTGGGCTTCCGCGACACGGGCTGCTACGGCAACCGGGAAATCAAGACACCGCATATCGACCGACTGGCTGCCGAGGGCGTGCGCTGCACCAATTTTTACTCGGCCTCACCCACGTGTACGGTCTCCCGCGCTTCGTTCCTGACCGGGCGGTATCCGCAGCGGCACGGGTTGGTAAAGCAACTGACCACCCGCGTGGGCCTGAAGGTCGACGAGAATCTCGGTCCCGGGCTGCGGCAGACGGAACAACTGATCCCGCAGTTCCTCAAGCCCCAAGGCTACGCCACCGCCTGTGTAGGCAAGTGGAACATCGGCTTTGCCCCCGGCAGCCGGCCGACGGAGCGCGGTTTCGATGAGTTCCTGGGCAACGCCTCGGGCAATATGGACTACTACACGCACGTCTACAAAGGCCGCAACGACATGTACCGCGGCACCGAGCCGGAGCCGAACCAGGGCCGGTACAGCACCGATCTGTATGCCGACACCGCCTGCGATTTTATTCGCCGCAAGGCCGGCCAGCCATTCTTCCTGTATCTGGCCTTCAATGCCGTCCATTACAACAATCCGGCGAACACGGCGCCGGGCGTCGAGTGCGTATGGCAAGCTCCGGACGAGGCGTTTGCGGCCTACGGCTACTCGCCCCAGACCCGTGACGAGAAACAGCGTTACGATGCCACGGTCACTGCGTTGGACACGGGCGTCGGCCGCGTGCTGGGCCAGCTGAATTCGCTGGGCCTGGCGAAGAACACGCTGGTGATCCTGTTTTCCGACAACGGCGCTTTCAAAGCGCAGATCGAATACGCCTCGAACGCGCCGTTCCGGACCGAGACGGAGATGATCTACGAGGGAAGTCTTCGCGTGATGGCCATCGCTCGCTGGCCCGGCCGGCTCGCGCCGGGGCGAGTGTGCGACGAATTGCTCATCAGCCTCGATTTCTTTCCCATGATTCTCGCCGCCGCGGGCGCTCCGCTTCCCACCGACCGCACGATCGACGGCCGGGACCCCACCGCCGTTCTGGCCGGCGAGTCGCCTTCGCGCCACCTGGAACTGTTCTGGGACTACTCCGGATCGAAAGCCGTCCGCCGCGGCCAGCACAAACTGGTCCTTCCCAGAAAACGCGCTCCGGAACTCTACGACCTGACGTCCGATCCGAGTGAAACCACGAACTTGGCCGCCACGTCGCCGGACGTCGTCCAGCAGTTGCAGCAGTCACTGTGCGACTGGGCCGGCCGCGTCCGAGACCCCTAGCACCAAACGGAATTTCGGCAGTTCCGCGCCGTTGATAAAGTCACCGTTTCGGTGCTGGGGTCAGGCTTCCAGAATTCAATTTTGGTCGAGCAGGCTCGTACCAGATGGCTGGCGCCACGATCGACCAAAATTGAATTCTGTAAGCCTGACCCCTTCGCCGGCGACTGCTGCAGCAGTACAGGGAAAGACCGGGGAGGTTCAGGGACCTTCACTGGGTCGAACAACGCTTGCGGGACGTGCGGCCCCGCTCGCCTGGGAAGTCGCTCAGGTCGAACGGTTCGAGCGAGGAAAGCTGGCGGTTCTTGACCGGGATATTGCACTGCCGCTGGGTCCAGTAAAATCGGTCGGTCTCTTGCGGGTGCCGCGGTTGGTTGATCAGCGGCGTGCGACTGCCACGAAGCATAGGGAGAGGTGCCATGAAAGAGTTGAGGCGGCGCGAGTTTCTGGGAATCGTAGGGGCGGGGGCCACGTGGGGAGCCACGACGGGAATGGCTGCGGAGGAGACGCAAAAGACCGCGGCGGCGGCCAAGCCAGCGGACGTACAGACGTATGCCAGCGGGCGGGAAGACGGGCGTTTCCTCCAGACCGCGGCGTTTGTCCACAAATACATGCAGGCGATTCAACCCCAGCTGGCCTTTCGTCTCGACATGACCCGCGAGGCATTCCCGGCGTGGCAACAGGCCGTCCGCGAAAAGCTGCTGGAACTGATGTGCTTTCCGGAAGCTCCCGGCCAGCCGGAGCCGAAGCGGATCTGGGCGCAGGCCCGCGAGGGCTATCGGCTGGAACGTTGGGAGGCCTATCCGGAGCCGTTCAGCGTGGTGCCCTTTCTGCTGCTGGTTCCCGACGGGGTCAGCTCCAACTCGCCCGCGCCCGCCGTCCTCTGCTTTCCCGGCTCCACGGGCAGCAAGGAAACGCTCGCTGGCGAACCCGAGTTGCCCGGTTCTCCGGCGCCGGACAAGGTCAAGTGGTCCGACAACCGGATGGCCTATCACTTCGTCCGTCGCGGACTGGTGGCGGCGGCTTTCGACAGCCCGGCCACCAACGAACTGGCAAGTCCCATGCTCAATCGCGAAGCGTTGTCGCTGTGCGCGATTTGGATGGGCCGCTGCTACGAAGCGATCTCGGTGTTCCAGAAAGCGTGCGTCCTGCGGTGGCTTGTCGCGCAGCCCTACGTCGACGCGAAACGCTTGGCGACCAGCGGCCATTCGCTGGGCGCCAAGCCGGCCGATATCCTGGGCGTGCTGTATCCTGACTTGGTGAAAGCCGTGGTCCACAACGATTTCGTGTGCCACTGGCAGGAGCGGGCCGTGGCGATGAACCTGTACCATCCGGGCGGGCACCAGGTCGTGCCGGGCATGGTTCCGTGGTTCGACTATACCGATCTGGAAGCCGCGCTGGCGCCCCGGCCGCTGCTGTTCACCGAGGGCGGGCGACCCAACCAGATCGCCAAGATCCGCCGGGCCTACGGGCTGCTGGACGCCGCCGAGATGGTGAAAGTGTACCATTACGAGAAGTACGAAGACCCGGCCTCCCGCACGTTGGACGACGCGGAACTGCCCGTGGGCATCGACAACGAACAGTACTTCGCCTATGCCTACGTCGATGCCGCCCGCCACCGCTTCCGGCCCCACCACGCCGTCCCGTGGTTGGCCCGCGTGTTCGGAATGTGACCCCAGCGTTCCCAATTCCGCCGGCTCGCCCGGCGGATCGTTCGGTTTCCCACTAAGAAGCGAGGCAATCCCGCCGGCTCGCCCGGCGGATCGTTCGGTTTCCCACTAAAAAGCGAGGCAATCCCGCCGGCTCGCCCGGCGGATCGTTCGGTTTCCCACTAAAAAGCGAGGCAATCCCGCCGGCTCGCCCGGCGGATCGTTCGGTTTCCCACTACACGGCCACATTTCGCCCATCCCTTGGCTCGCGGGAGGTTATCATGCGCCACGTCACACTCCTCCTGGTCCTCGGATTTGTGTTGATCTCTCCAACTTCAACACCGGCCTCGGACCAGCCCGCCTCCGGCAGCCAACTGGACGCCCTGCGTCAAGCCCGCCGGGAAGCCGCGCGCCGCCAGCGGCGGATGATCTTCAACAACGACGGCGACGACGTCATCTACACGAAGAAACCTCCCACGGCCGAGGCTTTGCTGGCCCTGCGGACCACGCCGCTGGTGGGCAGCCAGGTGGACAGCATCTTCTACAGCAACTCGATGTGCTTCGGTCACGCCCTGCACCAGAGCCGGGTCATGGAGCCCTTTCTGTCGACCGAGTACATCTTCAAAGACAACGGCTTGCCGCAACTGCTCCAGCGCGGCATCGACCCGATCCGCGTGATGGTCGATTTCGGCCGCCGCCACGGCATGGAGGTGTTTTGGGACCTGCGGATGAACGACACGCACGACGCGGGGCTCGACGGCTACGGACCCTACCTGGTTCCGAAACTGAAGCGCGATCACCCAGAGTACCTGGTGGGGACGGGCCAGAAGCCGCCCAAGTACGGCACGTGGTCGTCGGTCAACTTCGCCGTGCCGGAAGTCCGCGATCTGGCTTACCGTTTCGTCGAAGAAGTGTGTCAGAAGTTCGACGTCGACGGCGTCGAACTGGACTTCTTCCGTCACGCCTGTTTCTTCAAGAGCGTAGCCGAAGGAGGCCGCGCCAGCCGTGAAGAACTCGACATGATGACCGATCTGCTGCGGCGCATCCGCCAGATGACCGAACGCGAGGGCCTGCGCCGCGGCCGGCCGATCCTGATCGCCATCCGCGTTCCCGATTCGGTCGAGTATTGCCGGGGAATCGGGCTGGATCTGGAGAAGTGGCTGGCTGAGGGACTGACCGACCTGCTGATCGGAACGTGCTACTTCCAGTGCAATCCCTGGGAGTACCTGGTCGAATTGGGGCATCGGCATGGCGTGCCCGTGTACCCGTGCCTGAGCGAATCGCGGGTCCTGGGCGAAACCCGTTTTTCGCGCCGGTCGATCGAGAGCTATCGCGCCCGGGCGGCGCGAGCTTGGGCTGCCGGCGCGGACGGGATTTATCTGTTCAACTACTTCGACCCGCGCGGCGCGGTGTGGCGCGAGTTGGGCGACGCGGTGGCCCTGCAGCGCCTGGACAAACGCTATTTCGTCACCGTGCGCAACGGCGACCCGGAACGCTATCTGGCCGGCGGTCGCAGCCATCGGCACGTGCCCATCCTGACGCCCGCCGATCCCTGGCTGGTCCCCACGAAGGAGTTCCGCGAAGTCGAACTGTCCGTCGCCGACGACCCGGCCGAGGCGACAGCGGCCGGGCTGAAGCCGCAGGCCACGTGCCACGTGCGGGCCACGAGGCGAAATCTGGAGATGACAATGAACGGCCAGCGGTTGGGTCAGCCCACACCCCAGGACGACTGGCTCGATTTTGCCGTTCCGCCGGAGTTGCTGAAGAAGGGAAACAACCGCCTGGCATTCCGGGCGCGGCCGCCGGAACAGGCCGGTGCCGCGGCGGACGACTGGACGCTCGTCTGGCAAAGTCCGAGCCTGCCCGGTCCCCCGTGGAAGAAAATGGGCTTTGTCCGAGACTGCGTCGCCGAAATCCGCGATGGCAACTTGCTGCTGGCCGATCGCGGCACGGCGCCGGGCAGCTATGCTTACTTCCAGCACCTGGGCGCCGTCAGTCCGGACGACGAGGTCGTCGTCGAAGTCCGCCTGAAGCTGCTGTCCGGCTGGAGCAGCGTGCTGATCGAGAACGGCGTGGCGGGCGAGGAGATCATGTTCCATCCCGATCGCGTCATGCTGCGTCACGACGGCCTGTCGAGTCCGCTGCAGACGACGGACGCCTTTCACACGTACCGGATCGTCATCCACCAGCAGGACCTAAAGGTCTACGCGGACGGTCAGCTCTGCCTGGACGGCACCCGGCGATTCACGCACCCGGCGCCCAACGGCCGCAGCGGCGTCGCCTTCGGCGGCGCGAACAGCCCCTCCGTCGGCGAGGCCCTGTGGGAGTCCGTCCGCATCCGAAACCCGGCGGTGTCGCTGCTGGACGTGGCCTTGTCGATCCGGTACGGCACGGGCGGATGAGCTTCGCCCGTGGGTCACAAACCGATTTGCACGGTCGCGAGTTTCTTGCGGCGTCAGCCTCCCTCGTACTTGCAACGGTGACCGAGATAACTTCCCGGTTTCCGCGGAGTAAGGGGTCAGGCTTACAGATTTCAGTTTTCGCGGTCCCAGGACTTACCACTTGGAAAGCGACTGCCCCGCGAAAACTGAAATCTGTAAGCCTGACCCCAGACGGTGGCCGAAATAACTTCCCGGATTTCGGCCACCACGCTGCTTGCCAGCGTGGTGGCGAAGAGGAGGCGATACCCCCCGCAAAAAAAGTCGCTGTAGACTCCACCTTGCGAGTCAGCGAGTGCCTTGGCTTGCTGCCGGGTTCCGCTGAAAAGCCGAAATGGCCCTTTCTTTCTTGTTCTTGTGTTTGGGGGGCGACATGCCAGGGGGAAGTTGTTTCGGCGTCCGTTGCCGCGGAGTGTGATGGCTACTTTGACGAGGCGACCGTTATTTCTCGAACGATGCTTACGGCTCGCTCGGCGTCTGGCGCGGCAGGAAACCGATCGAGGTTTCCAGCCAGCTGCCGCAGCTGCAGCCGCCGCCGCCTTCGGGCGACAGCAGCATGCCCGCGGCGGGAATGGTGCTCAGCCAGCAATCGGGCCGCAGTCGCGACCAGCCGCTGACGGTCCCCGTCGCGCGGTTCCAGAGCGTGACCGTGCCGGAGCGGAACACGAGGGTGTTCGCGGTGCAAGCGTAGGTGCCGCAGCCGCCCAGGGGAACGGTCTGCGGCAGCGGCTTGCCGTCGGCCAGCGCGAACGCGCCCGGCCGCACGTAGACCTGCCCGCCGACGATTGCCGGCCGGGACATCGCCTTGCCGTGATCGCCCTTGCCTCCAGGCCAGGCCACCTCCTGCTTCCAAACCTGGTCGCCGTGTTCCGTCGAGAACCCGTACACGTGGTAGCGGCCGTTGGTCGAAGCGACGATCACCAGCCGGTCCTGGCTGTGTGCCATGTAGAACACCACGTCGCCGTTTTCCGTATCGATCGGCTGTTGCCAGACGGCGGAGCCGGTTTGGGCGTCCAGGGCCACCAGGAACTGCTGTTGCCACAGCTCCGGCCGGCCCACGCGCCGTTCGGGTGCGGCTTTTACGTCCGGGTGCCGGCTCTCGACGAAAAAGATCCGGCCGTCAGCCACGGTGATCGTCGAATTCAGAATGACGCCCCCGGCGTACTTCCAGGCGGGTTGCCCCGTCGCCTTGTCGAGCGAGAACAGGTTGTCGCTGCAGACCGGAAACGTCACCTCGCCGCTGCGGGCGTCGTACCAGCCGGCATTCGCGCCGCCCCAGAAATTGGTCCAGCTCGTGCCCTGTTTCACGGCGCTGCCGATCAGTCGCGGACCGTCGCTGGCCAGGTAGCCCCAATCGGACTGCCCCTCGGCGTTGTCCGCCGGGACGACGGCCCGTTGATCGACCACGCGGCCGCTGGCGCCGTCGATCCGCCAGCACTTGTCTCGCACGGCGGCATAGACGTAGTCGCGATCCGCGCACCAGTTGCCGCAATCGCGAGGCATGTTGAAGCGCTCGAAGTCCGGGATCTCCAGCGACCACAACGGCGCGCCGTTGTAGGCGTCCAGGGCGAGGATGCGGTGCAGGCCCTGCAGGTACAATCGTCCCGCGGCGGAGAGCGGCGACGGCTTGCGGCCGTTCCGGTCGGCCTGGTAGCTCGGCCCCGGCCGCCCCAACCACTGGACCGCCAGATCCCGCGTGCTGCCGGCTCCGCCCAGCTGTTCCCCGCCGTAGCCCGAATTGTCGGCGCTGCCGTACAAGTGCGTCCACTGGCCGATGCCGGCCAACGGCGGTCGCGCGTACAGCGTCCAGACGCCCGCCTCGTCCGCCGAGACGTCGGCGGAAACCGAACCCGCGGCCAACCAGTCTTGCAGCGTTTCGGCGGTCAGCGTCTGGCCCGTCCCCGCCGGTCGCCCCAGACAGACCAGGCCGCCGTCGGGACGCACCACGCGCCGCACCTCCGTCGCCCGCCCGCAACACGCGCCGTCCGCGATCAGGCGTTCGGACACGACCAGATTGGCAAACTGGCCGATCGTGGGCAATTCGTCCAGGCTCGGTACGTGGTACAGCGCCACGCGCGACCCGTAGATTCCGGCGGCCAGCAGCGCCGTCCGCGAGGCCTCGACGCGTGCCCGATCATCATCCACGCCGATCACCCGCAAGTCGCTGCGGCGGGCCAAGTGGTACGCCAGCCGGCCCTCGCCGGAACCGTACACCAGGCAGATCCCGCGGCGTGCCTGGGTCCGCTTCAAAATCTCTTCCGCCGCCCGCGAAAACGTGCCGGACACGTCGTCGAACCGCGGATCGGACTCGCCCGCGATCGGCGGCAGCGTGTACTGGTGAAACGTGTCGCACTCGAAGCGCTCGGTCGCCGCCGGCGGATCGTCCGCCTCGTTGCGGATCGCGTACCAGTACCTGCGGTTCGGCCGCAAGCCGGTCAGCCGCAGTTCGTGTTCAGTCCTTGGGACGCCCTCGACAACGCGTTGGACGGCGTCGTCCAATCCGTACTCCAACACGCTGGCCGTGGCCGCACGAGATTTCCAGCGCACCACGGCCACGCCGGGCTCGACGAACTGCAGCCACGGGCCGGCGGCCAGCCGCAGCGGATGACGCGGCGCCGCCGGCTCCGGCAGAGGAAACCGATCGGCCGCCGCAGCGTAATGAGCGGCCACCTGTTCGGCCGTCAGCGCGCCGTGGTACACGCGCACTTCGTGAATCCGCCCCGTCAGCCGGAAGTACTCGTCCCGGTCGTGATACGCGCCGATCTCGTAGAACGCCTGTTGCGGATAGCGGATCTCGCCCCGCTGCTGGGACGACGAACCGGCCAGGACGCCGTCGACGTAGACCTTCATCGCCGCTGCGTCGTACGTGCCCACCACGTGGTACCAGCGCCCCGGAACAAAGTCCGCGTCCGCCTTCAGGTAGGTCAGCCGTCCGATGCCCTGGGCGCCGGCCACGGCGAAACTGAAGCGCGCGTCGCAGTAGCCCAGCAGCCAGCCGTGTTCGTCGTTGCCGTTGTCTTGGAGTGCGCCGACGATGCCGCCCCAGCTCAGCGGCCGGTCGACGCGCACCCAGGCCTCGGCCGTCATCGGGCCGCCGGGCACAGGAACGCGATGGTGATCGTCGGCGATGCGGACGCTCTGCGTGCGGCCGTCGGCGACGAGCGCCTGATAGCGGCCGAACCGTTCGAGCCGAACGCCGCTCAGCGCTTGCGCGGCTGCCCGGCCCGCCAGGTCGCGGACGATGTTGCCCTGGACGTGCGGCGTCTGAAAGACCCAGCGGCCGAGCAAGTCGGGGTCTTCCAGCGGTTCGATCTCCGCAAGCGGTTCTTCCGGACGCGGAGCCGCCGAATCCGGGCCGGCGGGAGCGCCGACTGCGGACTTCGATTCCGCGGCGAGGGCTGCCGCAGCCGAAGCGTCGAAACCATGCAGGACGCCTTCGTCGGTGCTGACCAACAGTCGTCCCGCAGCCACCGTCAGGCCGTAGGCGCGGCCCTGCACCGGATGACGCCAGACGAGCCGGCCGTCGCGCGCGTCCAGGGCGGCGACTTCGTCGCGGCCGCCGGCGAACAGCGTCTGACCCGCGGCGATCAAGGCGTACGGGAATTCGCACGGCACGAGCCACAACTGTCGGCGGCTGGCCAGGTCCGACGCGACCAGCGAGTCGTCGGTCAGCATGTAACAGACCGGGCCGGCGCACACGAGTGCCTTCCCGCGACCGTGGCCGACGATCATTTCCAGCGTGCCCGGATCGCTGCGGCGGAGTTCGCCTTGGCGCGGTTCGGCCGCGGGCCCGTGGAAAATGGTCGAATCCAGGGCGACGACCACCAGCGAGCCGCCGCCGCTCTTTTTCAATTGGCCTTGATTCGCCCCGTCCTCGCGGCGGAACAACTGGGGCGCGACGCGGCCTTGGGGAAACACGAGCCTATCGGACGTCGCGGCCGGCGAAGCCTCCAACGTCAGCCCCTGCAATTTCTGGACGTATCGGCCGCTCCCCGTGGGCTGTCCCGTCGCTGCGTCCAGCGCGCACAGATACGTGTCTTCCCAGGGCAGCAGTCCAAATCCGCAGTATGCCGTCGGACCGTCCACCAGCACGCCGGTGCGGCACGGGTGCAGCGGAATCAGCCGGCCGTCGTGCAGTATCTGTTGTCCGCGTTCCAGTCCCGGCGGCCGGAACTTCCACACCAATCGGCCCGTGTCCGCGCGCAAACAATACACCTGGCCGTCGTCGGACCCGAAGTAGATTCGCCCCTCGGACCAGGCCGGCGCCAGACGCACCGGGCCGCCCGTGGTACAGGACCAGGCGACCCGGCCCGTGGCGGCATCCAGGCACCGGACGGTGTCGTCGGCCGACGATCCGAAGTAGACCGCGTCACCGACCGCGATCGCGTGAAACGCCAAATCGTAGTTGCGCATCGACGGCAGATCGCGATGACCCGCGTAGGCATCCCACCGCGCCGGACCGCCCCACGCCGGTTGCGGCGGCTGCGGAGACCGCCAGGTCCAGGCAGGCCGCAGTCGGCTGGCGTCCAAGTGTTCGTCCGAAGAGCCGCTGCGCCGCACGTCGTGCTGGTAAGTCGGCCAGTCGGCACCGGACGCCGGAGTTACAGCGAGCAGTGCCCACAACAGAAACCCGCAGTACGTTGAATCACGGAATGCTCTCAAAACGTCCTCCCTCGCAGGCCGACTGGCCCCCAGAGCCTGTTGAAAAAAGGGGACAGGCACCTCGCGGCCGTCGTTCTCTCTTGCGTTTTTCCGCCGCAGTTCGGAGCCAGTCTCCTTTTTTCCACAGGCTGCTAAAACTCGCCTGCCGCGAAGCGGAAGATCGCCAGCAGCGTCTCGTTGGCTCCCAGCACGTCCGGCATGCGCATCCAGACGTACAGGTTTCGCCCGCCCTTGGGCTCCGATTCGCGGTGCTCGACGTACGCGATGCCGTCGCCGTACCCGTTCCCTGCAGCGTCGCGCAAACTGGCCAGCGGCAGGTACCTGTCCCCCGGCGCGGCCAGGGCTTCCGTCGCCGGCCGCCAACGCCGGTCGCCGCCCGCGGGAAACGCCGCGGTGGCCGGCAGTTCGGGCAGTCGCTGGCGGTCGACGTGAAACGTCAACTCAACCCCTGGCGGCGGCGATTCCCAGGCCCGGACGAAGGTCCGCTCCGAAGGTCCGCTCCGCCGCGGCCGCCCGCTGCCCAGGATCGGAAACCCCAGCCGGCCGGCGGCGACGTTCGGCCGGCCGGTCTCGTCGTAGAAAAACGGATACGGTTCGTGCGAGAAGGCCATCAGCAGACCGCCGCCCTGCAAATAGCGCCGCAGCGCCGTTTCCACGTCGCCGTCTTGATGCACCGTCCGCACATACTGCTCGCCCCCGGCGACCAGCAGGATCGGCAGACGCTTTGCGTCCAGCACCGCGGGATCGAGCGCGTCGTGCCAGTTCAGTTCCCGCAGTGAAACACCGAGGTCGGCCAGCCAGAACACGACCTGGTGGCCGTCGTTGGGCAGCACGCCGATCGTCCGGCCGCGGTACAACTCGCGCAGCGACTGCGCCTGTTCGGCGGTCCATCCCGCCGGCGACTCCGGCGCCGGTACGCGGCTGTATGGGCCGGCTCGAAACTGTTCCGCATAAGGCTTCGTCAGCCGCAGGTACTTGTCGCCGTCCTCCCAGCTCGGTTCGATCTCCGAACCTTCGTGCCATTCGTTCCACGACGTGACCAGCACCCAATCAGGATCGGCCCGGATGGCCTCCTCCCACAGCACCTGGTAGGTCTTTCCGTCCTGACGTTCGGCCTTCAGGCCCGGTTTGCGGATCTTCGTGTCGTCGTAACCGGGGATGACCGTCAGGCAGCTGACCTTGCCGTGCGTTTTGGCCAGTTGCACGGCGGCGGAGAACGACGCCGCACTCGACCGCCGCAGCTGATCGGGGCTTTGATCGCGCACCCAGCCGCAGATGTTGTACGTGTGGACGCCGTCGAACAGCCGGGCATACGATTCGTTGTAGCCGTCGGCGATCAGCAGGAACTCGCGGCCGTACCGCTGGCGGACGCCGTGGATGATCGCAGGCCACGAGGTCAGCGGCACCTCGCCCAGGACGCGCCCGTAGACGAACACCACCGGTTTGCCGTCCAGTTTCAGAAAGGCGGTCGAACTCCCGTACCGCTGCAACACGTACAGCAAATCGTCGACGGCCCGTTCGATCTGCCTGGCTCCCGTGCCAGGCGCCGTTTCCCAGTAAACGGTCGCTTTGAAATCCTTGAGCGCGGCGCGTTCCAGCAGCGTCACGAAGGCCCGGTCGTCGAAGGTGCCCTGCCCCCACCACGTGGCGATGAACCCCGTCAGCCCGTGCTGTTTTGCCTGCTCGAGGTGCGCGTCGATGATCTCCGGGTCGTGTGAATCGTAGGCGCCGGCGGCCGGGTAGTGCGTCGATTCCGAGATGTCGTGGGCGGCGGGGTCCACCGTGCCCCAATGCACCCAGCGCCCGTGCCGCTCCGGCCGGCCGTACCACGTGTAGTAAAAAGCCAGCACCTCGCGCGGCACGCGCTGGTAACGAACCGCTTGCCGCTCCTTCAGAAACGCCAACAGTCCGGGAGCCGGCGCGTCGGCTCCGGCGGCGAGCGAGACGCCGGTTGCCAAAACGACCCACCAGAAACCCCAACTCGGCTTGACGGTACGCAGCATTTTTCAGACCTCCTGTCTCGGACCTTCGGTTGCCAGCTATTCGACCATGTTCACGTGTTTCGCGTCAAGGGCGACGCAAAAGGCTGCAGACGTATCCGGACTCACAGGTTTCCGGGCGTCAGGATATCGCCATGACGTCCGCATCACCACGCTGTTGTCGACGCCGCGAAGGACTCCCGCAGGAGCCCCGCCGATTCGCCGTGGCGTTCGCAGATCGGGCCGGGAGCATGCCCGCCGGCGCGTCTCGTTCCCGGAAGAGGCCCCGGCCAGCGACCGGCGCGCCAGGCGGCGCCGGCGGGCGACGATTCCGCGGAGGGGACCCTGCAATCTTGCGATCCCAGGCAAGTCGGTTACAATCAGCCCGACGGGGGACGGACGTTTCGTAGCAACCTGAGACGATGAACCTGAGACGAGGGAGGAACACCCATGAGGGCCGGAGACTCGAATTTTCCAACCAACCGACGACGTTTCCTGAAGACGGCTGCGGCCCTCTCGGTGCTCGGCGCCGCGGGCGCTTCGTCCCGCCACGTGCGGACGGCCGCCGCCGCGGAGGCTGCGCCCCTTTCGCCGCCGAACGAGGTCATCCAGAAGGCCCGCGCGGCGGCGCTGGAGGTGCTGCAGCCGAGCCAGAAGGACCTGGAACACGGCCTGGAACTCCACGCCAACTCGCTGGTGTTCGAGTCGTACGGTTTTGCCCCGCGCGCGGCCGTAGATGGCCAGCGGATCGCCAAGGCGATGGAGGCGGGCGCGTCGGAGGCGGAGTTGAACGACCTGCGCGAAGAGCTGCCGATGATCCGCACCGCGACCGATCCGGCCGAACGGAAGGAGTTCCTGGAAGCGTTCCGCGCTGCCGGCGTGACGTGCGTATTCCAGAATGCGGGCGAGGAAGGGAACGACCCGCTGCGGCTGATCAAGCGGCTGGCGCGATTCACCTACGCCACCGACCTGCTGCGCGACGAGTTATTCAAAGCCGCCACGCCGGACGACATTGTGGCGGCCAAGAAGCAGAACCGGCTGTGTCTGTACTTCACGGCCAACGGCGTGCCGCTGCGTCAGCAGTGGAACCACGTGCGCGACGAACTGGGCTTCATCCGCGTGTTCCACCAGTTGGGCATCCGCATGATGCACGTGACCTATAACCGCCGCAACGTGCTGGGCGACGGCTGTGGCGAGGCGACCGACGGCGGGTTGAGCGATTTCGGCCGCGCGGCCGTCGCCGAGATGAACCGCGTGGGCGTGATCGTGGACGTGGCCCATTCCGGCTGGCGCACGAGTCTGGAAGCGGCCCAGGCATCGCAGCAGCCGATGGTGGCCAGCCACACGACCGCCGCGGCGCTGCACCGCCACATCCGCTCCAAACCGGACGAAGTGATCCGCGCCATCTGCGACACGGGCGGGTTGGTGGGCATCTGCTGCATCTCCGGGTTCCTCGGCGGCGAGGGCCACATCGGCACGTTCCTGGACCACATCGATTATGTGGTCAAGAAATTCGGCGCGGACCACGTCGCCATCGGGACCGACATCGCTTATCAATCGCGGAACGCGGCAGCGGAAGCCGCGAAGATCCCGAAAGTGACGGGAGCCCCGCGCCGCGCGCCGCGTTGGGAAGCGCTCTGGCCCGAAGGCTCGCTGGGAGGCCGCGCCGCGCCCAGCCTGGCTTGGACCAATTGGCCCCTGTTCACCGTCGGCCTGGTCCAGCGGGGTCACAGCGACGACGTGATCCAGAAAATCCTGGGCGGCAACATCCTGCGCGTGGCTCGCGCCGTGTGGGAGAGCCGGGCCTGACGTGCCCGGCGAGCCGTGGCGGAGCCGATCGAGTCAGCGTGTGGAAAACGCCTGGAGAAAATCTCATGCAAGCCTTGCGTGGTTCTCGCCCCAGCAGCGTTCCGGCAGCGGTGCCCGGCATGGCCGTGGTGACGGCGATGCTGGCCGCAGCCTGGCTGGCGCCGGCGTGCCTGGCCGCCGAGGAAACGCCAGCGGCGCTCGAACGGCGGCCGGTGCATCACCGAATCGACGTGCTGGTTGCGTCGGCGGAACTGGAGGACCGGCGGTACCTGGCCTTTCCTGCGCTGCTCGATTTGGGCGACGAAGTGCTCGTGTCCTTCAAACGCGGCCGAGCGCACGCGGCGGACAACGGAGCCAGCTTGGAACTCGTGCGGCTGGACCCGATCAGCGGGCGAGTCCACCAGCGCCGGACGCTGGCGCAGCTGGGTGACCACATCATGCAAATGGGCGAGTGGGTCCGTTTTCCCAACGGCCACCTTGCGAACTACATCGACGCGCAGGGCAAGAGCAACTCCTCCACGGCCCGCGTCGGCTTGCGCGTCGTGCGGTCGACGGACGGCGGCCAGACGTTCGGACCCGTCGAACGCGTCGGCGTCGTGGACGGCGTGGAATACGGGTACGCCTTCGAGGCGATCGTCGAAGGCCGCACGACCTGGCTGCTGGTGATGACGTTCTCGAACCTGACGGGCGGCAAATCGGAAAAGCCGCGGCCGCCCCACGCGGGGTCCGTGGACGTGATCCGCTCCGACGACGACGGCCGCACTTGGCGGTTCGTGCGCAATCTGAGCCGCGAGTTCGGCAAGGTGCCCATCAACGAAAGCACGTTCCTCCGCTGGGAGGACGGGTTCCTGGTGAGCACCCGCGGCTACGACAGCCGGCAGCGCGTGCATCGGACCGAGGCCGACTTCCGCGTGCTCCGCCAGACGGATCTGACGGCCCTGCATCCGTTCATCGCCAGCTACGTCGGACGCCCACGCCTGGTGGCCCGCGACGGGCAGGTCTATCTGCTCGGCCGAAACTGGACGCCCCCGCCACGCGCGATGCAGTTGGGCCTGTTCCGGCTGGACCCGGCCACGCTGACCGTGGCGTCGTACGCGGTCCTCGACAACGCCGACCGGGCGCACGTCAGCGACGGATACTACGCGATGCCGTATTTCCGGGACGTGGCCGGCGACACGATGCTGTACGTCGTCAACTACAAGATGATCCAGGGGCAGCCGGGGCCGAACATCCTTCGGCACGAGTACCGCTGGGACGAAGTCAAGTGAACGGGGGCCTCGTTCACGCTTGAACTCGACAGGGAGCACGTATCATGTCTGCATGGCTGTCCACGCTGGCCGTGGCGTTGCTGATCGGCGCAGCACAGGAGGATCGTCCGTCGGGCGAACCGCCCGATACGTCGGCGGCTGCGGTGTTCGAGACCGATGCCCTACGGCTGGAAATCGGGCCGGACGGCCTGGTCCGGCGGCTCGTCGCGAAACCGGCCGGCGTCGAGTACGCGGTCGCCACGCCGCCTTGCCCGGTGGCCGTCGCCTATCGCGGCGGGCGGATGGCGCCGACGGTGGAGGGGGAATTCGGGGCGGCGACGAAACGCTGGGTGTACCAAGGCGGAACGCCGTTGCCCGCGACGCGGGTGGTCCTGGCGGGCGACCAGCTGACCGTCGAGTTCGGCTCGGCGGGGGTCAAGGCGGCGTATCGCGTGCGGAGCACCGACGACTACCTGGCGTTCGAGTTGCTCGGCGTGGACGGCGAGGCGATCGACCGGATCGAATTCCTACGACTGGCCGTCCGTCGCTTGCCGAGAGTGGGTCAGTGGCTGGGCGCTGTGTACGACGACCGGTTCGGTGTTTGCTTGTGCGGCGGCAGTTTGCAGACGAACATGGAAACGCTGCCGGAGGCGGAGCGTGTGCTGCTGACGGCCGCCGCCGAGGCCGCTGTGGGGTTCCGCGGCGCGACGGCGGTGTTGTTCGGATGCCGCGAGCCGAGAACGGCGATGTTGGACGTGCTGGCCAAGGTGGAACGTGATTTCCGTCTGCCGGCCGGCGCCGACTTTCGCCGCTTGCCGCTGCAAAAGCTCTCTTATTTCTGGGCCACTCAGCCCACGCCGCAGAACATCGACCAATACATCCACTGGGCCAAGCGGGGCGGGTTTCGCGTTCTGCTGCTGTCCTATACGGCGTTCTCGAAGAGCCCCGGCCATTTTCCCTGGAACGCGCACTATCCGAACGGCATGGCGGACTTGAAGCGGGTTACCGATGCGATTCGCGCTGCCGGACTGCACGCCGGACTGCACATCCACTACAGCAAGACGCGCAAAGGCGGCCGGTACACGACGCCTGTGCCCGACGGACGACTGCACAAGTTGCGGCGGTTTACGCTCGCCGCACCGCTGGACGGCGCGACGGACACGCTCACCGTCCGCGAAGATCCTTCGGGCAGCACGCTGGACAAGGGACGCCGCATTCTGATGGTCGGCCAGGAGTTGATCGCTTACCAGAACTACACCACTCGGCCGCCGTACCAGTTTACGGGTTGCGAGCGCGGGCATTTGCTGACCACCGCGACGGTTCATCCGGCTGGAGCCGAAGTCGGGTTGCTGAACGTGGACAGCTGGGACGTCTTCATCCGCTTTGACCAGAACACGGACATTCAGGACGAAGTCGCTCGACGGATCGCCGACATCTACCGCCAGACCGGACCGTACGCCATGGTCTACTTCGACGGCGCGGAAGACGTCCACGCGCCCTTCTGGTATCACGTGGCCGCGGCCCAGTACCGGGTGTTCCGGCTGCTGGAGCCGCCGCCGCCGGTTTGCGAATCGGCCCACTACACGCACTTCAGTTGGCACATGATCAGCCGCAGCAACGCCTACGACGTCGTGGCTTCGCCGGACGGCATGAAGGACTTTTGCCGGCTGATGCCCTGCCCGACGGCGGCCGTCCGCGAGCTGGATTTCTCGCGGGTCCAGTTCGGCTGGCTGGGCCGTCTGGGGCGCCGCGAGGGCGGGTACGCCGGTCCCGACGTGTTCGAATACGTCGCCAGCCGGGCGGCGGCCTGGGACTGTCCGCTTTCGCTGCATGCGCGCCTGGAGGAACTGGCCGTCAACCCCAGGGCGGAAGACTGCCTGGCGGCAATCAAGATCTGGGAAGACGCGCGGGTGGGCAATCACTTGTCCGACGAGGACCGCCGGCTGCTGCGCAACGTCGCGCCCGAGGACGCGCACTATGTCCCGTGCTACGACCAGCGGCAGACTTACGAAAACTGGCGGCAGAACCGCGACCTGAGCGAGACGCAGCGACGCATCCTGGCCGACCGCCGCGAACATCATTTGTTCCTGGACGAACAGGGCCGCTACGAGTTGGTGGAGATCGAGGAGTTGCCCGGCGTCGCTCAGGGCGCTGTGAAGGCTTTTCTGTTCCGCCGCGCCGCGCACCCGGAGGACGCTTACGTTCTGATTTGGACGGTCGAAGGCCAGTTGCGTTTGCGATTTCCTGACGCTCGGCTGGCCGCCATGCGCCCCTTCGGCACGCCGTTGACCTGCGTGCGCGGCGACGGCGGCGTCGAGGTTCCCGTGGGAGCCCGCACCTATCTGGTCTTGCGGAACGCGGATCGCGCGTCGGCCCGTCAAGTGGTCCGTCTGGCGCAGGTCGTCCGCTGAACGACCGTTTGCCAAAAGCGGACAGAAACCTCTTGACACGGGATCGGCTGTCAGCCCTTGGTTCACGCGCCCGCGTCTGCGAGAGCAGCCGCAAGCTTCCCCGAAACCGAAAACGGTCAAAACCGCAAAGGCCCGTCGAGTTTCATCCTTGTGCCGCTGTAGAAAACGGTTCATGGCGTTTTTTCTTGCAGTTGAGTCTCGCTGGCTGGAACGAAAACTCTTCAGGGAACACGGCCGCTTTTTTGTCTGCCCGTTTGGCTGCGGTCACAGCGTCGCTTGCACCGGCAATTCGGCCAACCGGGGGCCGAGCCGCACTGCGGTGCATCCGTTCCCGATTCCAGCCGCCCGGTTTCTTGAAACTGGCGAAAAATACTGGCCCCTCAAGCTGGACGCTCGGCCGGCCAGTGGGTAAAGTAAATTTCTTACCAACGCCGCGTCTCTACAGGCGCCGCCCTGCCCCGGCACAGACGTCGGCTGCCTCTGACTTACCCCGCCCGGTTCTCGATTAGCTGCTGATGAATGAATCGCGCCAAAGATGGCTGGTCCTGTTGGCTTCGCTCGGCTTCAGTGCGCTGTTGCTGGGAGGTCTGGCGGGCGGCTGGGCGGTGTGGCGCACCTTGCACGAGCAACTGCAGGACCCGAATTTTCTGAACCAGCAACTGGAACGCGTCGCTCCGCAAGGCGGCGAGGCGGCCAAGCCGGCGCCGCCGGCGCTGATTCGGGTGAGCGTGGCCGAGCGCAAGAAAATCCAGCCGCAACGCTCGATCATCGGCCGCCTGGTCGAAGTCCGCAAGGTCACGGTGGCCAGCGAAGTGACGGGGAAGATCGTCGATCTGCCGGTCGATCAAGGGACGCCCGTGAGCGCCGGCCAGACGGTGCTCGCGCGGGTCGACGACGTCTGGTCCCGCCTGGCCGCGGAACGCAGCAAGGCGCAAGTGGCCTCCGCAAAAGCGCGACGGGCTTCGGCCCAAGCGCAACTGGCCTATCAACAGGCGGAACTGCGACGCGAGACGCGATTGAGCCAAACCAACGTGGTGACGGACAGCGAACTGGAATCGCGGCAGGCGTCGGTCCAGGACCTGGAGGCCAAAGCGGCGGAGGCGGAGGCGGCCCAGGCGGAGGCGGAGGTGGCCTTGGCGGAGGAGACGGAGCGGATGTCGCGGTCTGTCATTCTGGCCCCCTTCGACGGCACCGTCGTGGAGAAGCGGGCGGAACTGGGAGGCTACGTCTCGCCGGGCAATCCGATCGTGGACATCGTTTCCCGCGGGCAAGTGGACGCGCAGCTGATGGTCCCCGAGTCGATGGTCAATCTGATCGAGCTGGAACAATCGCTGCCGATCCGGATCGACGCCTTGGCGGAAGAAGTCCGCGGCACGGTCGTTTCGGTGACCCCCTACGGCCCCGGAGCGTCGCGGACCTTTCCGGTGCTCGTGCGTCTGGACGATCAAGGCGGACGCATCAAAGTGGGCATGAGCGTGACCGCATCGATCGCCACCGATTCGCAGCGCGAGGCGCTGGTCGTCAGCCGCGATGCCGTCCTTGTGCGCCCCGACGGCTCGACCGTGTGGGTTGCCGTGCCCGCAGAGCAGAGCGAAGACATCCGCGTGCAGCCTGTGCCGGTGACGATCAGTGCCCGGATGCCCACGGAGTATGCGATCGAGCCCGAAACCGACACCGGACGCCGACTGCTGACCGCCGGGACGAAGGTCGTGATCGAAGGCGCGGAACGGCTGACGCCGGGGCAGCAGATCCGCATCGTGAGTTTGCAGGAGCGCTGACCGTGGATCTGATCCGTTTTTCCATTCAGAACCCGGTCAAGGTCGCGGTCGGCGTGATCCTGGTGATTTTGTTCGGGGTCATCGCCCTGACGGCAATCCCCATTCAGCTGACCCCGGACGTCGAGCGCCCCGTGGTGACGGTCCGCACGGTCTGGCCGGGCCGCAGCCCGGAAGAAGTGGAAAAGTCGATCCTGGTGGAGCAGGAGGAGAAGCTGAAGACGCTTCAAGGGCTGTGGAAGATGACGTCCACGGCCCAACTGGGCCAGGCCTACATCACGCTCGAATTCAACATCGGATTTCCCATCTCGCGGGCGCTGCAGGAGGTGGCCAACCGGCTGGACGAAGTGCCGTCCTATCCCGACGACGTCGATCGCCCCGTGATCCGGGCCTCCGATTCCGCCAGCGACGACGCCGTGGGCTACTGCCTGCTGCAAGCCGAAGATCCCAAGTATGAAGTCGCCGATTTCTACGATCATGCCGATCGGTTTCTGAAACCGGTCCTGGAGCGGATTCCCGGCGTGTCGGAGATCGGCATCTTCGGCGGCCGCGAGCACCAGGTGCAAGTGCGGTTTGATCCGGCGGCCCTGGCCCAGCGCGGGATCAGCGTCCTGGAACTGCGCAACGCGCTGCAACTGGACAATGTCAACGAATCGGCCGGCGATCTGGCCCACGGGCGCCAGGACGTCCGCTTCCGCGTCCTCGGACAGTACGATTCGCTCGAGCCGCTCCGCCAGACGGTCGTCAAGTACGACGAGCAGGGCGCGCCGATCCGGATCGCGGACATCGCCGAAGTGGCCTTGTCTTTGGAAAAGAAGGTCCATTTCGACCAGTGCAAGGGCCGGACGTCGATGACCTTGTTCGTCAAGCGGGAGACGGGGGCCAACGTTCTGACCGTCATGGAGCAAGTTCGCCGGGCGATCGACGAGTTGAATGCTCCCGGCGGAGTCCTGAAATCGTACCAGAACGACCGCTACGGATTGAATCTGCGGCTGGTCGTGGACGACACCTACTATATCCATCGGGCCGTCGGCCTGGTCCAGGAGAACCTGGTGTTGGGCGGCAGCCTGGCCGTCCTCATTCTGCTCCTGTTTCTCCGCAGCACCCGGCCGACGCTGATCATCGCCGTCGCGATCCCGATTTCGGTCATCGGGACGTTCGTCGTCATGGCCCTGACGGGGCGCAATCTGAACGTGATCTCGCTGGCAGGGTTGAGTTTCGCCGTCGGCATGGTGGTCGACAACGCCATCGTCGTGCTGGAGAACATCGACCGCCACCTGGCGTTGGGGGAGAGGCCCGCCGAGGCCGCCTATCGTGCGACGAAAGAGGTCTGGGGCGCGATTCTGTCTTCGACGCTGACCACGGTCGCCGTGTTCGCCCCCGTGCTGACGATCAAGGAAGAAGTCGGCCAGTTGTTCTACGACATCGCGCTGGCCATCTGCGCCGCGGTGGTGCTGTCGCTGGTCGTGTCCATCAGCGTCATTCCGACGGCCGGCGCCAGGTTCCTGCGCCCTCGCCGCGGAACGCGCGGTCCGCTGGCCGCGGCCGCGGATTCGCTGTGCGGGCTGGCTCCCGTGCTGGCGTGGAGCACCAACGCGTTCTCCCGCCTGATCCATCTGATGACGTTTCCCAGTTTTGCCGGAGCCTGGCTGCGGCTGGTCGTCATTGCCGTGATTACCGTCGTCGCGGTGGCTGCCAGTTGGATGCTGATGCTGCCGGCCAGCTACCTGCCGGACGGCAACAAGAACTTCACCTCCGGGATGATGTTCAATCCGCCCAGCTACTCGATGGAACAGAACACGCTCGTGGCCGAGCGGCTGGAGGCGGCGATCCGGCCCTACTGGGAAGCCCGAAACTCGGCAGAGGCCAGCGCGATCGCGCCCCTGGTCGACGTGCAAACCGGCAAGCCGATTGCCAACGTCCCGGTGCTGGACGAATTCTTCTTCGTCGTCTCCCGCGGGCGGGTGTTCATGATGACCACCAGCAAGGACCCGGAAAACGTCCGTCCCGTCAAGGCCATCCTGAACCGGGCCATGAGCCAGATCCCCGGCAGTTACGGCTACGCCTCTCAACGGTCGATCTTCGGCCGCAATGCGGGCGGATCCAACTCGGTCGAGGTCGAGACCATCGGCACCGACCTGACGCGGCTCAAGAGCAGCGCCGCCGCGCTGCAGGCGCGGCTGATGGCCACGTTTTCCAAGTTCGCCGTGCGCAGCGATCCGATGACGTTCAACGAGTCCGGGCCGGAGCGTCAAATCGTCATCGACCAGGTCCGCGCCAAGGAGTTGGGATTAAACGTCCAGTCGCTCGCGCTAGCCGCCCGCGCGCTGGTCGACGGGGCGATCGTCGGCGACTTCAGCTACGAGGGCGACAACATCGACCTGGTGCTGATCCGCGACCAGCGACTGGAACTGACGCCCGACCAGTTGGCCGACGCTCCGTTGGCCATCCAGGAAAGCGGCGGCCGGGCGACGATTCTGCCCTTGGGCGAGCTGATTCATTTCGTGGAAGCCGACGCCTCGCAATCCATCCGCCGCGTGGAACAACGGCGGGCCGTCACCTTCACGGTCAACCCGCCCCCGGAGATGGCGCTGGAAGAGGCCCAGGCGGTCATTATGGACCTGGTCGCCGAACTGCACCGCACCGGCGGCATGACGTCCGACGTGCAAGTCAACCTGGCGGGCAACGCCGACAAACTCACCCAGGTCCGCACGGCGTTGCTGGGCCGCTGGGACGGCTGGAACCTGCCCTCGCTGAAAAGCGTGGGACTCAGCCGGCTGTTCCTGGCCCTGGTGATCACCTACCTGCTGATGGCCGCGTTGTTCGAAAGCTGGCTGTATCCTTTCGTGATCATGTTCAGCGTGCCGCTGGCCACGGTCGGCGGCTTCGTCGGCCTGCGGCTGGTCCGTTACCTGGAGCCCACCCAGCAACTGGACACGCTGACCATGCTCGGCTTTGTGATCCTGATCGGCGTGGTCGTGAACAACGCCATCCTGCTGGTGCACCAGGCGTTGAACTTTATGCGCGGCCTGGGGGAAAGCGAGCACGATTTCTGCGAGCCGCTGCCGCCGCGCGAGGCGATTTGCGAGTCGGTCAAGAGCCGCATCCGTCCGATCTTCATGACGACGGCTACCAGCGTCTTCGGCATGTTGCCCCTGGTCCTGGCGCCCGGCGCCGGCAGCGAACTGTACCGGGGCCTCGGAGCGGTCGTGGTCGGTGGACTGGTGTTCTCGACGCTGTTCACCCTGCTCGTCGTGCCCCTCTTATTCAGCCTGGTGCTCGACGCGAAATCGCTCCTGCTGCGCATCATCCCGCGGCGGAGTGACGCGGCAGCGGAACATCCCGTCAGCGTCCGACCGGGCCCGCTCCGCCCGGAATTCCTGGAGCCAGTATCGAATTCAAGGTGATCGCGGCGTCCCGGCACGAGGGCACAAACGGCGCTGGCCGCAGCGCGGCTTGGGCTCAGCCAGAACACACCAGGCTCAGCCAGAACACACCAGGTGTGCCCCTGTTTCTGGCTGGGCCGGAGGGATCGGCCGGTTCGTGCCCCGATCACTGGGCAGCCTGCCGCGCTTGGACGACGAGTCAATCGAGCGTCTGCTCGAATCCCAGTTAGCCGGTCTGTCGGACTAACTCGTCGGCTTGCCCCCCCGTCAGCGCAAGTTCTTATCTCACAAGTGGAAGTGCCCTTCGGGTCAGGACTGTTTTTGCAACCGAGAAAACAGCCCTGATTCCTTTTCCGGTTGACCCCTTTTCCGGTATTCCGGGCCCGCAATTGTCGCTGAATTTGAACTGGCTTGGTCAGAACTTCGCTCAGGCAGTAGACTATTTTGAGTCAATTGGTCGCTGCGCTCCTGCTTTGGTGGTCGTGGGAGCTTTGTTTCCAGGTCAAAGGCGAGGAAGGAAAGGGGACTGTGATGGCTTATCTGAGCCGCAAGCAGATCCGGGAAGTGGATCGGCGGGCGATCGAGGAGTACGGGATCTCCGGGTTGGTGTTGATGGAAAACGCCGGGCGAGGGTGTGTCGACAAGTTGTGCGAGTTCGGCGTCCGCGGTCCGGCGGTGATCTGCTGCGGGCGGGGCAACAATGCGGGCGACGGTTTTGTGATCGCCCGGCATCTGGATCTGCGGGGCCACGAAGTGCGAGTGATCGTGTTTTGCGATCCGGCGGATCTGCGCGGCGACGCGGCGGCGAACTATGCCATCCTGGCCAAGTGCGGCGTGCCCATCCACATCGTGACGGGGGCGGACGACGGCAGCTGGGAAGTCGACTTGGCCGGCGCGGATTGGATCGTGGACGCCCTGCTAGGCACGGGGGCACGGGGGCAGCCCCGTCCGCCGCTGGACCGCGTCATTGAGCGTCTGAATCAGCAGTCGGCCCGCCGCTTGGCCGTGGACTTGCCCAGCGGCCTGGATTGCGACACGGGCCAGCCCGCGCCGACGACCTTCCGCGCGGATCACACGTGTACGTTTATCGCCGCCAAGCTTGGCTTCGCGGTTCTCGCGGCGGCGGAGTACCTGGGCCAAGTACATGTCTTGGACATCGGGGCGCCCCGGAAACTGCTGGCAGGTTTTTCCGCAGATGTAACAACCGCGGGTCTCGAAAAAGGGTAAATGTCCGCGGGTCAGGCACTTCAAACTTCAATCTTCGCCGCGAAAACACCTTGCCCGTGGTAGAACTTCGGGCGGCGAAGAGTGAAGTTTGAAGTGCCTGACCCCATCGAGCGTTTCGGCCGCCGTCGCTACGGCTGCATCTTCTCCGCGGGCGGCGTCTTGATCGTCTCCAGCGGTGTCGTGTCTCCGGGTGGCGGCGGCGGGGGCACGACCGGTTCCGGGCCGTCGGGTTTCTGTTTGCCGCCGCCGAACAGGTTGTGGAAGAACGGCAGTTCCACCTTGGGCTCCGTCGCTTTCCGTTGCCTGTCCAGCGTGGCGTGCAGCACGACTCGGTCCTGGTACATAGTCAAAGTCGCGTCCAGGCCGCGGAACCACTCCAGCAGCGGCGCGCGATACGAATCGGCGGCGGGACCCGCGGCGGCATCCGGCCACTTGTCCGATTTCCACACAGCGATCTGGCCAGGCGCCTCGGTCAACGCGTACTCGCCGCCTAGCGAGCAGATCAGCTTGGCGTCCAGCAATTCTTCGGCCGCGGCCAGCGCGCGGTCCCGTGGCACGGACAACTGCTGGGACAGCGTGTGCAGGAGTTTGGCGTTGCCCAGCGAAGCTTGGCGGGCGCGCGAGTACGTAAGTTCATTGACCCAGGTCTGCAGCTTGGCTTGCGACAGGTCGCTCACGTGGACGCGGACTTGGGCGTCGTCCTCGGCTTCGGTCGCCGCCAACTGTGGCGTGACATGGGCCAGCAAATTGGGATCGAAGGCCAGCGCCGAAAACGCATCCCACTGGCGCCGCCACACCCCCAGCGGCAACTGCGAGTAACCCGCGGCGTCCGGCGGGCTCTGAACCAGTCCCAGCGGCAGCAAGTCCAAGAATCCCGGCTTGGGCCACGCGCCCAAATAGCCCGGCGTGCTTTGCAGGATCATCAACGTCTTGAAGAATCCGCCGCCCGACAAATTCGTCAGCGGCTCGTTGTCCTGCACTCCCAGAAACAGATGATGGGCAGGAATCGACGGAACCAACAGGCCGCCTTTCACCGCGGCTTGAACGGCGATCACGTCGCCCTCCGCCGAGCGGATGCGGACACGCGTCGGCGGGCCCAGCAGCGACGTGAGCCGGCCGTACTTCTGCTCGGCAAATGGCGACAGTTGGGCGTCGATCGCCAAGCGTTCCATGCGCTCGCCATCCAAGGCCGTTCGCCGCACGCCGATCATCAGCGGGTCCATCTGCTTCCAGCCGGCGCCGTAGAACTGCGTCAATTCCGCATACCGGGCCGCTTCGTCGCGCGTGACGGACACGACCGGCACGTCGGGAATCGGGGTGAAACTGCCGCGCACGCCGCGCAGCGAATCGACCAGTCGTGGCATCGTAGTCCGCTCGCTCCGCGAGCGGTTCGGCGAATCAACCAGCCGCCCGTCGGCCACGGCCGGGCCGCTGCCGTCCGGACGCCGGCCGAACCCCGCGGGCAAGAGCTGGCCTTGCACCAGATCGCCGATCGTCCGGGCGGGCCGGCCTTCGGTCCGCGCGGCCCATTGCGCCAGCTGGACCAATTCCAGATCGGTCGCAGCCTGCAGCCGCCGGCGCAGCTCGATTTGATACTGGGGACTAAGCAAGCCCTGCTGGAACGCGGACGAGAAGAACACGAACACGGTGTCCTGACGGCTGGTCGGCATGACCGACCGTGCGTGCCGGAACTCGGGGCTGGCGCCCAGGGAACCGCGGCCGTCGCGGACTTGCAGAAAACGCTCGACCATGGCGCGGGACGTCGTGACCAGATGGTAGTCCCCGTCCACCAGGTAATAAGAACGGAGGCGATAGTCCGGGGTCGAGAGAAACGACACGTCCCGGCCGCCGATCTGAACCGTCTCGAGCTTGGCCCCGTTGGCCTGCTGGGCCTTCAAGGCGGCCTTGCGCTGGTTGTTCAGGTCATTGCCCAACAAGGCGTTGCGGGCCTGGAACAACATGCCGACCGCCGCGCCTTCGCGGAGGAACAGGTCGCGGCCGATGAGCGCCACGTCGGCAATCACGGCGGGCCCCAGCAGGTCGGCCAGCGGCGACGATTCCAAGACCAATTGCCGCTGCATCCGCTCGCCCGCCCGGTCGTCGAAGCCGCGGAGCGTGATCATCCGTTCCAGATCGCCGCCGTATTCCGCCTGCAACTTCTCGGACCAGAGGTAGTTCTGGAAGCTGCCGAAGCGGATGTAGAAACACTCCTCCGGGACGCGCATCGCGATTGGCTCGACGTCGATCGACTCGTCGGCAGCGGGCGACGTCAGCGGCTGCCAAGGAATTTCGGCCGGAACCGGCAGATCGGCGGAGCCCGTGGACGCGTACCCTGCGGTGCTGGTCTGCCGCAGCGTCGCCAGACGCAGCTTCTCCGCGCCCAAGATCAGTTCCATCGTCTTCTGCGGCTCGGTGGGCGGGCGTTCAGCGGCGCGGCTCAGCAGCGGAGGTTCCAGTCCCAGCCGGCGGGAGAGCATCGAAGTCAGGTACGTCTGGACGATCGGCGGGTAGTCGCCATCCTGCATCTGCTGGCGGGCCAGGGCATTGTACTCGCGCCACCAGCGTTCCAGGAGCCGTTGGTGGCCCCGCGGATTGCGTGCCTGCCGAGGCGTGATGCGGAACGATCGAGCGCCCGGCGTGGAGACCGTCACATCCAGCGGCTGATCGCCGGTGAACAAGAACAAGACGTTCAACACGTTGGGAGCCGCGACGGGGCTGTTGTCCCCCAGGACCTCGTTCAGCAGCCGCAGAATCCGGCCTTCGGTAAACACCGGATAGAACGCTCGCCCGCTGGCTTCGGAGAACGCAAACCCGTCCAGTTCTGCCGCCGAGGCCCGCTCCGATTCCGGGACGCTCAACATGACCAGTCCGACGCCGAAGGGCTGGCCCACGTATGCTTCAACCTGAGCCCAGGCAGAGTTGGCCAGCAGGGTCAGCAAGCCCAATACGCCAGCCAACGCTTGATTTTCCCGACGTGACACACTCCATTCCATCGTTCCGCCCTTTCCGTAAGCAGATGCAAAGTCGGCGGCATTATAGTCGGTCTGCCACGCCTGAGAAGCACGTGGACCGGCCGAGAATTGCAGTGCAAGACTTGGATTTGCAGGCAAATCGAAACGGCAGTGCGCTGCGGTGAAGCGGCGGGCGACGTCGATAACCGCAACGATGCCTTGCCCGACCTGCGCGTCTTCTCTATCTTTCAGCAAGCGGGGTGACGTTCTCAATCCGGACTTGTAACGGACGCCAAAACGCACCATGATTGATGTGGATTAGTGCGTGTTCTCGCTGTGGGCAGACGGGTGGCGGCACTTCTGGCTGTGGGTTCGCCAGCCGATTAGCGACGAAGGACAGAACCGGCATGGATGCAGAGACGCTTTATCCGCTTTACCTGAATTACGTTCAACAACTGCACGAGGCGCTGACTCGCCCCGGGGGCCCAGAGATCTCAGAGCGTTTTCTAATCAGGCAGATGTCGTTAGCGGAGTTCAAAGGGTGTTGGGAACGGTTGGGACGAGCCCCGAACCGTCAAGAGGCGTTGGCAGCGAAACTGAAAAGGGGCTACGCGACTGAGGCTGCCGACATTCGACAGCGTCTGGAGAAAGCCCTGACGGGGAAAGTCCTGATGCGAGACGCGGCTTAGGACGAGGGGCGCGATTGCCGACCGGACGGCTTGCGCTTGTTGGATCGCTTGCGGTCCTTTGCTCGGTTTTTTGTTCGCGACGTCCACTTTCGCAGCCAAATCAGCGTTTCGTCCGACTCAGCCCCGGCATCGCGGACAGCGATGTCATGCAGCTCGGCAGTTTCGGCATCCGACAAACGACGTGGGCTGGGAATGATCTGGGAAACGATCGCCTTGATCGCCGATCGCGCCGCCTCAGCCGACGAAAGCGTCTGCGAGATGCGGACGACCAGCAGGGCGGTTAGCTGGACTTGTTCGTCCGGTGGAACGTCGCCCAGCGACGAGGCGAATTCGACTCGCTGCAAGAGCGGCGGTAGAAAAGCAAGCAATAACTCCTTCTCTTCGGAAGAAATCCGGCGCGGGAGTGATGTTTCGATCAGGCGAATCAACTCGTCCATCGTTGCCGCTCCGCCACACCCCGGCGCGGCGTCTGCGACCTCAACGACGGCTCGCCGTACTTCTGGGAGCGGATCGCTCAAAGCGGCCTCGAGCCATTTGTGGACAGTCTCCCTCTCCGCCGCTCGCGTGCTCCGCAAGAGCGCTGCAATCCGCACGGCTTGCTCGCGGCATCTCGGCACGTCGTTGTACGGGATTCGATCGCTGTCGCTTCCGAACAAGCGGTATTTCGTTTCTGCCCAGAGATACTCCAGCGCCACAACGAGGGACTCCAGGAAGTGCCTGTCAGCGGCAGTCTCTGGACAGTTCCCCAGCACCCAGGCGACCGCGTCCAGGGCTTTGGGGAGTCCTGGCTGTCGGCGAGTAGCGACGATCATGCCCAACTCTCTGAGCAGGTCCACAGGAGGCGGCGGCAGGCGGATCGCCGAAGATGACTTCGGCCCCGGCCGGCAGATTTGCATCCAGTGGACGAATCCTCTTAACGCCGAAGTATAGAACTCGCCCTCGTAGCTGGCCAAGGCCCGGCGCATTTCCGGCGCAACATCTCGACCCGGTTGAATGATCTGCATGGCCGGAAGAACCGCAGCGACGGGCAGTCCGTGCTTCGCAAGACTGTCCACAAGATCGGTGACAGCCTTGATCGCTTCGGCATCGTCTGGGATGCGGGGAATGACAACCAAACGCAGGACATCGAGTATTTCGGATATGTATTCCCGATACGACGTCTGCCCCAAAGCCTGTAGCCAGACGCCTGCAGGTCCGCCCTGACGTTCTTCCTCGGCAACGATATCGAGTGCATGCCACCAGTCATTCATCTGTGCCACCATGCAGCGGATTTCGTCTCGCGTCCAATCGACATAGCGTCTGTTTGAAGCCGGCGATTCGTCGGCCACACGGGTCGCGTGGATCCAGTCATGCAGCAGATTAGCGTCAGCGCCCGGTCTTGGACGAGGCGCACACGCGTAAGCGCGAAAACGCTCTTCGGACAGATTGGGCTTCGGTTCCGGCAAGTACAGGCATGCAGAGGGAAGCCATCCCACGACATGGGGAAGCCCTTCCGGGGTCAACTTCGACCAGTATGCCTCGGCCAGTTTCTTGCTCGCGCTGTCGTCGAGACACCCGTATCGAAGAAGCGCAGCCAAGCGAACGATTGCGCGTCGGCGGACGTCCGGCTGCTCGTCGCGTGCTGCGTCCAAGAGTCTGTCCGTCACGCTCGTCCAATTCTCACCGACGACACCGGCGGGAAGTGACGGCAAACGTTGTTCGAAAAAGTGCGTCAAATCGGGCAAGTCAAGCCAGCCTGAGGGAAACGACTTCGTTCCCGCAATTGGCAAATCGATGATCTGCCGAAATCGCGACGCCAGTTCGCGATCCGGCAGCGAAGCGATCAGACTGCGAAGAAGACGAACGAGGGCGTCCGTTGAGTCACTGTCGCTACGCACAGCCGACGACTCGTATAACTGCAGCGCGGTATCCCACAGTTTCAGCCCTTCCTCGACCGGTGCGCGGATGACGGTGCGAGCCAAGACGTCGATGCTGGTGCATAGGCAACGGTGTTTGCGTTGGGCCTTGGCATCAGACCTTGATTCGCCTCCGGTCAATTTCGCAGACGAGTCCGCAAGCGAATGCTGGGCCAGTTCGCGCAGTTCCGCCACGTCGGCGGCGGACAGGGCCGCGATCCGGTGCCTCGAAAGATAGTTGTGCGTCAGGTCTTTGTCTCGCAGACGCAAGACTAGCGTCTGAGTGCGGACTGGATCGTGCTCGATGAACCATTCCGCGGCGTGTCGCAGTTTTGATCGCGACAGGCTCACGTTGCCGAACCCCGGCGGGTATGGTGCCTCCTCGCAGAGTCGCATGAACTGATACGCCATGCACAACTTCTGCCATAGCCCCTGATCGTCGACGTGGCGTGTTTCCCTGTACTCTCCAGGTTCAAAACCGGCCCTACGCGTTACGCTCGGCTGCGTGACGGGTGCCGGTTGATCGAGACGAGACTCAAACGTTGCCAACTCGGTCCAGGGATTGCATTGGAATCTCGCGAGTTGCGAGAACCGCCCGCTGGCGTGTTGCCAGTAAGGCTGACTTCGATTCTCCAGGTGCCGCGCGAATTCAAGGTTTTGCAGCAGGAGCATCGTCCAGCCTTCTCGCGACAGATTCGGGATGTCGGGGGTTTGAAGCGCTGCCCCCAGGCGAAACTTGTCCAGAGCTTCGGTCGCCAAAGACTCGCCCGCCGCCAGATCGCCCAGTTCGGCGTGCAGGGAGGCTTTCCGTACAGACCAGATCGGATCTCGGCAGCTGTCCCGCCAGTCGCTCAGCGCCCCCAACGCACCGTCGTCGTCCAGATCACTCAGCGCGTGAAGAGCACGTTCATAGCAGACGCGAGCTCGCTCGTCCTCAGACAAGGGCTCAGCCTTCGCCGCCCGATCCAGCCAAGTGCTGAATGCGTCGCGGTGTCGCTCCTCGCGATGGAACCGCAAAACCGCAAAGGCCAATTCCTTCCACATCGTCCGGATGGCAGGACGCGGCTTCGCGAGCGCCTCGTCAGGAACGTCGCTGGGCAATTCCACGCATGCAGGACCCTTCGCATCATCTGCACCTCGGCACCAGGTGAGCAGAACCTTCTCGGCGGCCGCAGCCACGTCCTCAAACATCGGCAGCAGCGACCTTTCCAGCCGCCAATTCAGTTCGTACAGCAACCAGAGACCCTCATCCGCCTCCACCCGTTGACTTGCCGATACGGTCGCTCCTATCCACCACCGCGTAGAATGCCAGATCCTTTCGCGGACCTCGTGCGGCGCGATCAACCAGCCGGGGTACAGGCGCCGATTGTGGCTCCAGATGGAAGCCTGCTGCAGAACTCGTTCGTTGGACGTTTCCGTCATGGCTGCCATGACTCCTTCCGTGGAACATCGTGGCTGGGCGGCAAGACGGGAGGCAATCCAGGCGACGGCTCACTGAGAGGCCTCGGCTCCGATGGCCAATCCATGAGATCAAACGGCCTACCGGCCTCGAAACTCAGAAGCAGCCACTCGATGGCCAATCGCTGGCGTTCGCCCGAATCGGGAAACTTGTCTGTCGGAAACAGCGGAGTCAAATCGATCGGCGTCACATTGCGGCGATACAACAAGCGACGCTGGGAATCATTCAAGTCGAGCAGACCGCAGAGATAGATCCACGGCGCCGAGTCGCCCAGGTTGTCCCGCACCCAACCCGTCCAGTGCAGAAAATTCGGGTCATCGCCCGAAAACCCCACGAGGCAAACCACATTCTCCATGAAGGCTTGCTGGGCCAGATTGACAAAGGCGGCAAAGCGGCTGGGGTACGTCCGAAAATCTTCCTCGGTCAGGATGAACGGGCGATGCGTCGGGAATGTGCCGTGCAACTTCGTGATCCTCGGCCGCATGGCCAGCGGGATATCGTCCACCGTCCGAATAGCGCTGTAGCTGCGGCCAACAAGCGTCCGTGCGCACCGTTCCAACAGCGTGTCGTAAATTGGTCGTGAGCACATCCACCCACGGCAGATCGAGCAGCAACCGATGCAATCGCCCCGGTCGAAAGTCGTTGTCTGGAATCGCTTCCAGCAACATCTCATCCAGTTTCTGCCGTCCGAAAGCCGACTCGAACTCCTCGGCTAACCGTAGGGCGACACTCGTCGCGGAAGCTCGACGGACAATGTGAACGCGTTCCTCGTTCGAATGCAGGGCGGCGGGATAGAGTCTAGCGACGAGTTGCTCGACGAGGTCTCCCCAGAGCGGAAAGCGGGCGGTGCGGACGGCCACCGGCTCCGCGTTTCGGCTGAATCCGGAACCGACCATGACCGCCGCACGTCCGAACTCACTCCCATTCCAGAGAGCCCGACGAATTGTCTCGACGTACTTGCAGTCGGGAAAATCGGCCATATCTGGGCGTTGCATTCCCTGGTTTCACGGAGCCACTTCGACGCAGTTTCCAGTATAGTTCCGGCTGCGCAAGATTCGAGGACGAGATATGACGTTCAGCTTCCCAGCAACTGACTCCGGTCTGCGATACCCGCAGAACCGTCGGGCGGCGTGAAGGGGATTTAGGAGTGCGCTCGATTTGAGCCATTTGGGCTTTTTCATTTGGGGCTCTGGGCATAGAATCATTCTTGCGTAAGCCGAATTGACGGCAAGATTTACGCCACGCCCGCGGGACCGCGGTTTCTTCCCTCGTTCGTACGGACACACGGATTCGTCATGGCCGACACGCCTTTTCGCACCAGCCCGTCTGCGATTGCCCGGTACTTCTTTCACGATTGCGAACGGTTCCTGCGTTTTCTGGCCGCCCGCCCGGAACTGCGCCGCAGAGAGGGACTGCCCGAACTCGAGTTCGATCACAGCCCGGTCACCAAGGCCCTGCTGGAAAGCGGCTACGCATGGGAGCAGACGGTGCTCCAGCAGTACGCGGGGCCGGATGTGCACGTCGCGCCCGGTGACGGGCCTTGCCATGCGCGGCGATTTGACTGGCAGCAGACGGTCCAGTTGCTCCGCACGGCGCGGCCGGGATCGATGATCTACCAGCCGACGCTGCACCTGCCGCCGGCCTTCTACGCGCGGTACGGAGTTGATTCGCGTTTGGTCACCATCAGCGACAATCATCCCGATTTGATTGCCGTGCGGCCGGGCGCGGATGGCCGGCGGCAACTACGGCTGACGGATCTGAAACGCGGCGAGTCGCTGGAACTGACGCACCGCGTGCAGGTGCTGCTGTACGCGCTGGAACTGGACACGGTGTTGCGCGAGGAAGGCATCGACGACGCCCACGTGGACCTGGAAACCGGCGCGGTGTGGCTGGGCGCGCATCCAGAGCCGACGGAGTTTGCCCTGGGCGAATTGCGGCCGCACCTGGAGAGTTTTCTGCGGCACGACCTGGTGCGAATCCTGCGCACGGCGGCCGACGAGGCGCGCTGGCACCTGCACTACCGCTGCGAATGGTGCGACTTCTTCCGGCACTGTTGGAGCCAAATGAAGCACAGCGACGACCTGTCGCGGTTGTCGCGGCTGACGTCGTGGGGCAAGCGGTTTTTGAACGAACGCGTCGGCGTGCGGACGACGGCCGAATTGGGCGAGTTTCTGCAGCGGCCGGAGGCGGACGAAACGCTCAGCCGGTGCGCGTCGTTGGCCGGCTCGCGGCCGCGGCTGGCGAAGCAACTGGCGGCCCTGGAGCAGGGCCAGCCGCAGTCGCACGGCGCGGCGTCGCCCTCGCTGTCGCGCGGGGAAAACATCGGCGTGTTCCTGACGCTCCAACAGGAACCGCTGGGGGAATCGGTCTATCTGGCCGGAATGTACGTCACGGCGCGGAACGAGCTTCGCGAGGCGGTCTTTTCGGATCAAGTCCGCGAGGCCCTGTTCGACGGCAGCCGGACGAAGCCGCTGGTGCTGGTGGCCGAACGGCCGGACGCGGTGGACGAGATCCGCCGCCGCTGGGTCCGTTTGCTGCACGAGGTGATCGTGCAGGTCCACCGCTATAACCGGGACCGCGAGTGGAAGGACCAGTTGAGCCTACAAGCCTACGTGTTGTCGGAACAGGAACGCTCGCTGGCTGTTGCGTGGCTGCTGGATTCGTTGCGAGATCCGGAACTGGCCGAGCAGGCGATGACGCTGTTGTTCCATTTCCAAGCGCCGGAGTTGTTGGCGGCCAACGAGCATCCCGACCGCGAAGTGCCGTTCCCGCTGGTCGTGCTGCTGGACGCGCTGGGGCAGGTGTTAGCGTTGCCGGTCGAAGTGAACTACACGCTGCCGGAGACCTTGATCGCCCTGAACTGCCGCTCCAAGCTGCGGCGGAACGAGTACTTCGACTTTCCGCTGGGACCGGCCATGCGGGCCGAGTCGATCCACGCGGTGTGGCATCGCGGCAAGACGGAAACGCTGGCGGACATCGCCCGGCAAGCGGCTGCGCGTCTGCAGGCCGCCTGGTCCTTGCTGCAAGGCGTGCGGCATCACGCGGCGGAGTCGATCTTCACCTGGTCCGCCAAGTTCACGCTGCCGGCGCGGAAGGAGTTTGCCGATCCGCTGCTGTCGCGATTGGCGTTTTTCGCCCGCTACGAGAGCCTGCTGCGGTGTCTGGACGTGCGGAACATGCGATGCGAGCCACGCGAGGTGCAACTGCTGCTGGGCAAGACCCTGGAACTGGAGGCCGAGGGCGACGGGCGGTTCAAGATCGTCGGCGGGACGCTGGAGGTCGAGCCCGGCGGCTATCCCGAATGGCTGCTGGTGCGGGATGACGGAGCCGGGCGCCGGGCGCAGCTGGAGTATCGCGATTACGCTTGCCGGGCGCAGGTCTGGCAAGGCCGCAAGCAGCCGGCGCTGGCTTTGGTGGGCATCGCCACGGTGGACCGTGATCCGCTGGGCACGCCCGCCGCGTTGACGGTCACTTCGCAGCACGGGTTTGACGGCGGCGATCCGCGGCCCGGCCAACGGTTCCTGCTGCACCCGCGGTTTACGGACTTTACGACCGACGGCGTGGTCGAGTTCCTGCGGGCTGGCGGCGCGGAAACGCACGGATTGTTGCTGCGTCTGCTGCGAGATCCGGCCGTCGGCGACGAACCGTTGGCGCTGCCCGAATCGGTCCAGCAGTTGGCCGAGGAAGAGATCGCCGTGTTCGGCCTGACGGACAGCCAGACGGAGGCGTTTCGGCGCATCTGCCGGCAGCGTGCGACGCCCGTCTGGGGACCGCCTGGCACGGGCAAGACGCACTTCCTGGCCGCCGCGATTCTGGCTTTGGCCGCCGCCGCTGCCCGCGCCGGCAAGCCGTTCCGCGTGCTGGTCACGGCGTTCACGCACGCGGCGATCGAAAACTTGCTCCGCAAGATTGCCGCACTGCGGGCCGCACTGCCGCCGGATCGTGCCGTGGTCATCGGCAAGGCCAAGAGGTGGCAAGGCGAGGAGGTGCCGGGCATCGAGGTCGTCGAGGATGGCCGCTTGGGCGCGTGGCTGCACGAACATCCGCAAGCGATCGTTGGGGCCACGGCCCACTCCGGCCTGAAACAATACGGCCAAGTGCCGCCGTTCGATCTGGCGGTGATCGACGAGGCGTCCCAAGTGCGGGTCCCCGAAGCGTCGATCCCGATTGGGTTGGTCGGGCCGGAAGGCCGGCTCGTGCTGGCCGGCGACCATCTGCAACTGCCGCCGATCGTGGTGGGCGTGTACCCGGAGACGCAGCTCGGCGAACCGCTGTTGCACCGGTCGATTTTTGAAGCCGTCGCCCAGCGTTCCGGTTTGCCGAGCGGAGCGGTGCATCAGTTGACAGAGAACTTCCGCATGAACGACGTGCTAACCAGCTTTGCGGGCGGATTGTTGTACGGGCCGAAATACCGCAGTTTTGACAACACGGTCTCCCGGCGGCGGCTGAATCTGGTGCCGGAGCGTTGTCTGGACCCGTTTGTCGAAGCTTGCCTGGACCCGCAGTTTCCGCTGGTGTTTGTCGTCTTGGACGGCGTGTGGGCCGCCCGCGAGAATCCGCCGGAGGCGCAACTGGTGGCGCAACTGGTCGCCGGGCTCCGGAGCACACTGCGGCGGGCCGACGGCCGGCTGTACGGCGACGACGGCGTCTTCTTCCACGAGGGCGTGTTCGTGGTCAGCCCGCACCGCGCCCAGATCCGGGCGATTCGCCGCGAACTACGGCGCCAGCGCCGCTGGCAATCGCCGCCGCTGGTCGACACGGTGGACAAGATGCAGGGGCAGGAGGCGGACGCCGTGATCGTCAGCTATGGCGTCTCAGACCCGGAATTCGCCGCCGAGGAGGCAGAATTCATCTACGGCTTGAACCGGCTGAACGTCGCCGTGACGCGGGCCCGCTCCAAGTGCGTGGTTTGCCTTCCGCGGCCGCTGCTCGATGCCCCGCCGCAGGTGTTGGACGTCCCCGAAGCGGCGCGCGGACTGGCCTTCATGCGCGAATTGGTCGAGTCCGTGTCGCGCAGCGGCGAGAGCCTGGCGTTCGAATTGGACGACGGCGTCCGCGCGACGGTGTACCGGGCGCAGGACTGCTACCAACCGCACGCGGCGGCGCCGCTTCCGGCGGCCGTGTTGGAGGGGGCTGCCGCTGCGGAGCCGGGCCCGATGCTGCCCGCCCCGCAGTTGGCCAACGGCGCAATCGCGGCACCCGAAAGTCGGCCCAAACGCCGCCGCGGCAAGAAGACGCCAACCGGCGGCCCCCAGGCATCACCGTCCGCCCTTGTCGCAGTCACGGCGCCGCCGACGGTCGCACCAACGGCCGATGCTGCGGCGGTCCACCCGTACGCCGTGAGTCTGCAACGGGTCGCGATCGAGGTTCCCACGCCCGCCGAATTCACGGCGGCGGAAGGCCATCGTCCCTATGCAGACCCCGGGACAACGACCACCAGAGGCGCTTCCGGTCGCCAGCATTCATCCCGTCCCCTTCCTCCCAGTTCTCCCCTTGCTCCCATGCCCCGCCGCGAACTCCACGTTCTGCTCGATCGCCTGAACGCCCCGCAGCGCGAAGCGGCTTGCCACGGACTGGAGCCGCTGCTGATCATCGCCGGGGCGGGGACGGGCAAGACGACGACCTTGGTCCACCGCGTCGCCCACCTGATCTCGCAAGGCGTGCCGCCGCAGCGGATTCTGCTGCTGACCTTCACCCGCCGCGCCGCCGCGCAGATGCTGGAACGCGTCGCCGCCTTGTTGCGCGACGCCGATGTCGACCGCAGCGTCTGGGGCGGGACTTTTCACGGGACCGGCACACGGCTGCTGCGGCAGTACGGCAAAGCGATCGGCGTCCATCCGCGGTTCACGATCTACGACCAGAGCGACGCCGAAGACTTGATGGGAGCCGTCTGCGCCAAACTGGAACTGGGCAAGGGCGACAAGCACTTTCCCAAAAAACGCACCTGCCTGGCCATTCACAGTTACGGCGTAAACGCCGAACTGCCACTGGACGAGGTGCTCCAACTGCAGTATCCGCAGCACGAAATCCACGCGGACGAACTGAAGAAGCTGTTCGCCGCCTACGCCGAGCGCAAGGCCGAACTGAACGTCTTCGATTACGACGATCTGCTGGTCAAGTGGTGCGACTTGCTGGACCACGGCGAAGTCGGACCGGCGATCCGCAGCCGCTTCGATTGCGTGCTGGTGGACGAGTACCAGGACACGAACCGGTTGCAGGCCCGACTGCTGGAGAGTCTGTGCCCGGACGGCCGCGGCTTGACGGTGGTCGGCGACGACGCCCAGTCGATCTACTCGTTCCGCGCCGCGACGGTCCGCAACATCCTGGATTTCCCCCAGCAGTTCCCCGGCACGAGCATCGTCAAACTCGAACAGAACTATCGCAGCACGCAGCCCATCCTAGAGGCGACCAACCGCGTGATCGCACTGGCCGACGAGCGGTACACGAAGGAGTTGTGGTCGTCGCGTGCCGGCGGCGTGCCGCCGCAGTTGATCACCTGCGAAGACGAGCACGAGCAGGCAAGCTTCGTCGTCAGCCGGATCCTGGAGCATCAGCGGGCGGGCATCCCGTTGTCGCAACAAGCCGTGCTGTTCCGCGCGTCGCACCACAGCATCCTGTTGGAAAGCCAGTTGGCCAGGCAGGGGCTGCAATTCGTCAAGTACGGCGGACTGAAGTTTGTCGAAGCGGCCCACGCCAAGGACCTGCTGTCGCTGTTGCGGCTGGCCGAGAACCCGCGCGACGTGGTGTCCGGCGAGCGGGCATTGTGCCTGCTGCCCGGCGTGGGTCCGAAGAAGGCCCATGACCTGCTGCGCGATTTGCACGCTGCCGAGGGTCGGTTCGACGTTTGGCGCGAAGCCAAGATTCCGGCCAAGAGCAAGCAGATCTGGCCCGGGTTGATGTCTTTGATGAACTATCTTGCCGGCAACGGTTCCAGCGGCGACTTGCCGGCGCAAATCCGCCGCGCGATCGAGTTCTATCAGCCGATTCTGGAGGAGAACTTCGACAATCCCACGCAGCGGATGGCGGACCTGGAACAGCTGGTGCAGATGGCCAGTCAGTTCACGGACCGCGCCGAATTACTGGCCGATTTGACGGTCGATCCGCCCAACGGCGATTCGCGCGGCGGTGGCGATTTCGAGCCAACGTTGGTGCTCAGCACGCTGCACTCCGCCAAGGGCCTGGAATGGCGAGTCGTGTACGTGCTGCACGCCACGGACGGCAAGATCCCGCTGGAACGCAGCTTGGGCGATCCCGACCAGGTGGAAGAAGAACGCCGCATGTTTTACGTGGCCCTGACGCGCGCCGCCGACTGGCTGTACGTCTGCTACCCGCGCCACGAAGCGTCGTCGTACGGCAACACGTCCTACGGCCGCAGTTGGGGCGGGGCCGGGGCCGTGTTCGACAGCCCCCAGCTGACGCGGTTTATGACCAAGTCGGTCAAGCAGACCTTCCAGAGCCAGCGGGCGGGCAGCTATGTGCTACCCAACGAGACTGCCCCAGCGGCCGGATCTCGCGGGATATCTCAATCTTCGAAGCCCTCGATTTCCAAAACCAAACGTGGGCCGTCCAGGACGAGCTTGAAGTAGTTCAGGACATCGCGTCCCAAGAGAACCAGAGGTCCAATCATCGCCGTCAGCAGCGGCGATGGAGACGTATAAGCAAGGCGCCGGCGGAACGATTTGATGATTGTATCGATAACGCATTACCGCGGTCTCGGATTCAACGGTTGGCGAGGCGACGGGAGGCGAGCCGGCGGTGGCGCGGACTCGCTAACGAGTCCGACGTAGATGGGGATTCGGCCGTGTTCGCCGTAGGCCCGAAGTGCGACGGTGATTTTGTCCGTGCCGGACGCCACGACTTCACCTTCGTGAATGGCGACGAACTGATCCCGGTAGCCCTTCAAGAGTTCCGGACGCATCTCGACAAACGCCGCGCGTTCCCGCTCCCATTTGTCTTGATCGACGACGGGCAGACTGAGTTCAGGGGCTGGCAAAACATCAACGTCTTTCATACGGAGTCCTCATTGTCCGCCAACGGCTCGGGAGAATAAACTCAAGTCCTTCACGTTGGTTTAGGATACTCGATTTCAAGCGACTTCGCTTCATGGCTGCCTCTCGATGTCCAGAGTCCCTGAATGGAGGCTTCCGTTGAGGGTGAGTATCGAACGGGCCGGAGATGTGGAAGGCTTCTGAGGGCTGTACCCGTGGCCAAACCAAACCAACGAACGGAATTCGGCGATTTCCAGACGCCCCAGCCGCTGGCTGATGCGGTGTGCCGCTTGCTGCGGCGCCGCGGGACGAAGCCGGCCTCGGTCGTGGAACCCACGTGCGGACAAGGCAGCCTGCTGCTGTCGGCCCTGGAGCAGTTTGACACGCTCGACGCAGCAGTCGGTTTGGACGTCAATCCTGACCATCTGGCGAGTGTCCAGCAGCAATTGGCAAGCCGGGCGGACGGGCGCAAGGTGCGGCTGGTCCACGCTGATTTTTTCGCCACCGATTGGGCCGCGATGTTGGCGGACCTCCCGGAGCCGCTGCTGGTGATCGGCAATCCGCCGTGGGTGACCAATGCACAACTGGGATCGTTGGGCAGTAAGAACCTGCCGGTGAAGTCCAACTTTCAGAAGCACGCCGGACTCGACGCCCTCACCGGCAAGAGCAATTTCGATATCTCCGAGTGGATGCTGATCCGCTTGATGGAATCGCTCGACGGCCGTCGCGGCACGCTGGCCATGTTGTGCAAAACGGCGGTCGCTCGCAAACTGCTGCTGCACGCTTGGAAACACGACTTCCCGTTGGGGGCCGCCGCGATATACGGCATGGACGCGGAACTGCACTTCGGCGCCAGCGTCGAGGCGTGCCTGCTGGTCTGCGAATTCCGTCCCGGATGCCGTCAGCAGACCGCTGGCGTTTACGAAACACTCGACGCCCGGAACTCGGTCTCCGAGTTGGGTTGGCGCGTGGGCCGCGTGGTAGCGAACGTGGAAGCGCTGGACCGCTGGAGTCACCTGGTCCGCGGCGAACCCGACGAAGACTACGTGTGGCGTTCGGGCGTCAAGCACGATTGCGCGGCGGCGATGGAACTTCGCCTTGCCGACGGCCGTTGGCGCAATAAACTCGGCGAGTCCGTGGACATCGAACCGGCGTACGTGTTTCCGATGCTGAAAAGCTCCGCGGTCGCGGCGGGGCGCACGGAGCATCCGGCCAGTGGGATGATCGTCACGCAATTTGCCGTCAACGCGCCGACGGACGTGATTCGGGTGACCGCCCCCAAGACGTGGGCTTACCTGCTGGCTCACGCCCAGTTGCTCGATGGCCGTCGCAGTTCGATCTACCGCAATCGGCCGCGGTTCTCGGTGTTCGGCGTCGGCGAGTACACGTTCGCCCCCTACAAAGTCGCGATCTCTGGCTTCTACAAGCGGCTGAGCTTTGAAGTCGTCGGCAGCTATCAAGACAAGCCGGTCGTGTTTGACGACACGGTCAACTTCCTGGCCTGCCGCTCGAAACGCGAAGCGGAGCTGCTGGCCGGCCTGCTCAATTCCGAGCCGGCGGCCGAGTTCCTATCCGCCTTCGTGTTTTGGGACTCGAAGCGTCCGATCACCGTGGACGTGCTGAGGCGGCTTGACTTGCAGCAGCTCGCCGGTCATTTTGGACGCACCGGCGAACTCGAACAGTTCGGCTTCCGAAAGCAGCGACGCGCAGCGCAGAAGTCGCTTTTCTGAATGGGGTCAGGCGTACAGAATTCAATTTTGGCCGACAGAAAGTCCAACGATGTGGAAAGACCTTGCTCGGCCAAAATTGAATTCTGTACGCCTGACCCCATCGACAGATAGGGGGAATCCAATGAGTATCTACCGCCGTTTCCGTTTCGCCGTTGTCGTCGTGTGCCTGTCGTTCGCCGTTCTGTCGGCCGCCGCGGAGTCCCCCCAGCCCGCCATCCCGGAACCCCAGCCCGCTCCCACCGAGATTCTGATCGGGGCCCATCACTGCCCGCTGTGGGAAGCGGACAAGCCGCAGATGTGGAACCAAGTGGTCAAGCATCCGGAGCGGACGCCGGCCCTGGGGTTCTACTCGCAGGAAAATCCGGAAGTCGCCGACTGGGAAACCAAGTGGGCCGTCGAGCACGGGATCTCGTACTTCGTCTACTGCTGGTATCGCGACGGGCAAGGCGGGCCGGTCAAAATGCGATTTGGCAGCGCGATCCACGACGCGCTGTTCAAGTCGCGGTTCGTGTCCAAGATGAAGTTCACCATCATGTGGGAGAACCAGTCGCGCGGCCGGGCCGGGGTGGCCGACGAAGCGGACCTGATGAACAACTTGCTGCCGTTCTGGATCGACAACTACTTCCGCCATCCCAGTTATCTGAAGATCGACAACCGCCCGCTGTTGTTCATCTACCGCCCGGAATTCCTGGTGCAGGATCTGGGCAGCGTGGCGAACGTGCGGGCGGCCTTCGACAAGATGCGGCAAGCGTGCCGCGGTGCGGGGTTCGACGGACTGTATCTGCTGGGTGAATATCGCGGCCTGGACAGGAACCATCTGCAGCTGATGAAAAACCTCGGCCTGGATTACACTTTCGCCTACTGCTGGCACGTGCAGAACAATCCCGATCCCGCGCGGGCCATCGCCACGCAACTGGACAACCTCCGCCGCACGCAGGACATGGGCGTGTTGCCGCAAGTGGTCACGGTCTCGCAGGGCTGGAGCGGCTGGCACGACGAAGGCAGCATCTGGAAGATCCCGCCGGCCGAGTACAAGGGGCTGCTGCAAAAGGCGAAGGCGTTCGTGCGGACCCTGCCCGCCGGCCAACTGGGCAGCAAGACATTGCTGCTGGACAATTGGAACGAGTGGAGCGAAGGCCATTATCTAGCGCCGCACAAGGAATTCGGCTTCGGCTATCTGGACGCCGTGCGAGACGTCTTTTCCACGGCGCCGAAAGACCATCTCGATCTGCTGCCGCAAGACGTGGGACTGGGGCCCTACGACGCCGCCTACCGCCGCCACATCGCCGAGGGTTTCCGGCCCGAGCCGGCGAAATAGACTCCCAGACGCCGCGGTGGTCCGGTTGCCGATCGTCCCAGCCGGACCTGGGCGGCATCGGGGACTAATCCGCAGTGGCCTGGACGATGCCTCGTTCCACGGCGGTGCAGATGCGATCGAGTTCGTTCAGGGTGATGGCCAGCGGCGGCATGATGACGACGACGTTGCCCAGGGGCCTCAACCAGACGCCTTCGGTGCGGGCGTAGTCGCAGACTCGGTAGCCGCGTTTTTCCGCCCAGGCATAAGGCTCCTGCGTCTGCCGGTTCCGGACCAATTCGATGCCGGCCATCAGCCCGCGCTGCCGCACGTCGCCCACGTGCGGGTGGCCGGCGATGCGCGCCAGGTGCTCGGTCAATCGCTCGATCTTCGGCGGCAAGTTGGCCAGCGTTTGCTCCTCGTCGAACACGTCCAGGGTGGCCAAGGCCACCGCAGCGCCCAGCGGATTGCCGGTGAAGGTGTGGCCGTGATAGAACGTTCGCCCCGCCGCGTAACTGCCCAGGAACGCCTGCCAGATCTCGTCCGTGGCCAGCGTCGCCGCCATCGGCAGGTAGCCGCCGGTCAGGCCTTTGCCCAGGCACATCAGGTCCGGCGCCGCGCCCTCGTGCTCGCAGGCAAACAGCTTGCCGGTCCGCCCAAAACCGGTCGCCACTTCGTCGACGATCAGCAGGACGTCGTAGCGGCGCGTGAGTTCGCGCACGCCGCGCAGATAACCGACGGGATGCGTGATCATGCCGGCGGCGCATTGGATCAGCGGCTCGATCACAACTGCGGCGAGATCCTCGTGGTGCAAGCGCAGCGCATGCTGCAACTGATCCAGGTAGTACCGGCAGGCCGTCGCCGGCGTGACTTCTGGCGGCAAGCGGTAGCCGTCGGGCGTGGGCAGGCGGATGACCTCGAACAACAGCGAGCGGAACATGTCGTGGAACCGGGCCACGCCGCCGACGCTGACGCTGCCCAGGGTGTCGCCGTGGTAGGCTTCGATGAACGCCAGATACTTCGTCTTGCCGGGGCGCGGTTCGGGACACTGCCGCCAGTACTGAAAGGCCATCTTCAAGGCGACTTCGACCGCCGACGATCCGTCGCTGGCAAAGAACACGTGCTGCAAGCCGGGGGGCGCCAGTTCGGTCAGACGCTTGGCGAGCATCACGGTCGTGGGATTCGACAAGCCCAGCGAGGTGACGTGGGCCACCTTGTCCAGTTGGCCGCGAATCGCCTGGTTCAATCGCGGGTGGGCGTGCCCGTGGATGTTGCACCACAGGTTGGAGACCCCGTCTAAATACTCCCGACCGTCGAGATCGACCAGCGTACAGCCATGCGCCCGTTCGATCAGCAACGGCTCGTACTCGGCCATCTGCGTAAAGGCGTGCCAGACGGTCTCGCGATCCCAGCGCGTCAACTCCTCCTGCGTCGCCTTCATACCCATTCCACGACCACTCGCTGACCAACGCGGATTCCCAGCATGAGGCTGGCGTTGTCGCCGACGATTTCCAGTTGCAGGGGGCCGGATTCGGGCAACACGGCCAGGAACGTCATCTCCGGTTCGCCGTGATCGGGCGGAAAGATGCCTTGGGTGAAATGCTCGTCACAGCGAACCTGGGTCCGCTCGTCCCGCGGCGCATCACGCAGTTGGTCGGCCGTGATGTCTGTCACCAAACTGCCCGTGGCAGTAATGGACACGATGCTGCCTTGGATTTTTTCGGCCACGAGAGACTCTCCCAGTTGGGTTTGGACGCGGATTGTAAAGTATTCCGGCGCGATCGCCAACAGGCAGTGGGGAATGGTTCGAGTCCCGTGGCGGAAGTCTTGGTTGCCGGCATCGCCAATTGTACGAATTGCGTGGCCGTCTTTGTAAGCCGCTGTCGCGCCGACGGTTAAGACGACGCCAGCCGTGGTCCGCACGAGCCGTCGCGGGTCGGCGCACGCCTGAGAGTGGCTGGAGCGATGGCTGTTGCAGACTCGAAATCCAGCGAAAGCGGGCAGTCTCTGAACGGTTCGATCCCGTAGTTGTTCCGACGGTCTACCTCTATAATCTCGCGTGTTCCCGGCAAACCGCCCCTGGCGAGCGAACACCGAAACCGCAACTTCATCCAGGACGAACTTGACGTAGTTCCGAACACGGTATGACCCCAGCGATCAATCTCTCCCTGGCAGCGGTTCTCTTTCTAGTCGTGGTGATCCTGTTGCGCCCTCGCAGCGGCTGGTTTTGGAACTGGTTGCGCGGCCGCCGGGCGACGGAACGGGTGCGGATCGAGGATGCGCTGAAGCACCTGCACGACTGCGAGTACGAACGAGGCGCAGCGACGTGGGACAGCGTGGCCGGAGCGCTGGAAATCAGCCGCGACGAAGCGGCGAATCTGATCGCTCGTTTGGAGACGCTGGGCCTGCTGGTGGCTGATCAACGCAACCTGAAGCTGACTCCGGAAGGTTGCAGTTACGCCCTCCGCGTGATCCGGATTCATCGGCTGCTGGAAAGTTACCTGGCAGAACGCACGGGCGTTGGCCAGGCGGAATGGCACCAGCGGGCGGACCAGTTGGAGCATCGCCTGACGGAGGCCGAAGCGGAGGCGATCTCGGCCCAGTTGGGCAACCCCAGTTTCGATCCGCACGGGGACCCGATCCCGACGGCCGACGGGGCGATACCGGCCCGGCACGGCGTGCCGCTGCCGGCGCTGAAAGCCGGCGCGACCGCGCGGATCGTCCATATTGAGGATGAGCCGGTCGAGGTCTACGCCCAGCTGGTCGCGGCGCAGCTGTCGCCGGGCGTCTCGATCCGCGTACTCGACAGCCAGCCCGACCGGATCCGGATCGAGGCCGAGTTGCAGGAGCACACGCTGGCGCCGGTGGTCGCGGCGAATCTGACGGTGGAGCCGCTCGACGAAGTCGTCGAGCCGGTTTTGCCCGACAGTCGGTTGTCGTCGCTGGCCATCGGCCAGCAGGCCACGGTGGTCGATTTGTCCCCGGCTTGCCGAGGGCTGGCACGTCGCCGGCTGTTGGACCTGGGCGTGGTGCCGGGGACGCTGATCCGCGCCGAGTTGGCGAGCACTGGCGGCGACCCGGTCGCCTACCGCATCCGCGGGGCCATGATCGCGCTCCGCAAGGCACAGGCGGACTTGATTTACGTCAAGATGCAGGCGGACGCGGCGCTGGCGCAACAGACGGAAGGATGGACAACATGACGGAGCCTTCGCCCGCGTCCGCTGGCGACGCCCCCGGCCACAACCGCGTTCAACTCGTCCGCATGGGCTTGAACGTCGCCGCTTCCGAGTTCGTCGTGGCGTTGGCGGGCAATCCCAATGTCGGCAAGAGCACGGTCTTCAACCATCTCACGGGACTGCGGCAGCACACGGGGAATTGGCCCGGCAAGACGGTCACGCGGGCCGAAGGCGGATTCGTCTTCGGCGGGCGCAGCTACAAGCTCGTCGATCTGCCGGGCACCTATTCGTTGTTGGCGACCAGCGCCGACGAAGAAGTAGCCCGCGATTTCCTGCTGTTCGGGCGGCCGGACGTCACGGTCATCGTGGTCGATGCCTGCCGGCTGGAGAGGAACTTGAATCTGGTGCTGCAGGTCCTGGAGATCACCGACCGGGTCGTGGTCTGCCTGAACCTGATGGACGAAGCTCGGCGGCGGGGAATCCTCGTAGATGCCGTCGCGCTGGCGGACGCGTTGGGCGTGCCCGTCGCGCCGGCGGCGGCGCGGCAGAACGAAGGCCTGGACGGCTTGCTGCGGCGTCTGGACGCCGTGGCCACGGGCAAGTACATCTGCCAGCCTCGGCGGGCGCCGATGCTCAGCCTGCCGTTGAAACATGTGGTGGACGAGTTGTCCCAGACGGTGTCGGCGACGGTCCCCGGCTTGCCCAACGCACGCTGGGTGGCCCTGCGGTTGCTGGACCACGACGAACGGATCGCCCAGGCGGTCTCGACCGGCGAACTGGGCGACTTGTCCCACGACAAGATCGTCGATGCGGACCAGGATTCCCGGAGCGGGCCGGGCCGCCATCCCGGCGGCGCGGCCGGCGAAGTGCTGGCCCAGGCCGAGCGGCTGCGCTGGCAGGCGGGACCGAATTTCCATCAGGCGTTGGTCGAAAACCTGTACGTCCAGGCCGCGGCGATTGCCGATCGCGTCGTGACCCGCGATGAAACGCGGCGCGGCGGCGATTGGGACCACAAACTGGATTGGCTGCTGACCAATCGCTGGACCGGCTATCCGATCATGATGCTGATGCTGGCCATCGTGCTGTGGCTGACGGTCGTCGGCGCCAACGTTCCGTCGGGCGTGCTGTTCGACCTGTTGTTGGGCGTCGTCCATCCGGCCCTGAAGTCGGCCGCTGCGTACGCCGGCTTGCCCTGGTGGCTGGACGGACTGTTGATTGACGGCCTCTATCTGGCGACCGCCTGGGTGGTCAGTGTCATGCTGCCGCCCATGGCGATCTTTTTTCCGATGTTCACGCTGCTGGAGGATTTCGGCTATTTGCCGCGGGTGGCGTTCAACCTGGACCGCATCTTCCACCGCTGCGGGGCGCACGGCAAGCAAGCCTTGACCATGTGCATGGGCTTCGGGTGCAATGCCGCCGCCGTGGTGTCCACGCGCGTAATCGACAGTCCGCGGGAGCGGCTGATTGCGATTCTGACGAACAACTTTTCGCTGTGCAACGGCCGCTGGCCCACGCAGATCCTGATCGCCACGATCTTCCTGGGCGCGCTGGTGCCGTCGTACCTGATGGGCCTGGTGGCGACCGGCGCCGTCGCCGCCATTGCCTTGCTGGGCGTGGCGTGCATGTTTCTGGCCTCTTGGGTTCTGTCCCGGACGGTGCTGCAGGGCGAGCCCTCGTCGTTCCACTTGGAGTTGCCTCCGTACCGCCCGCCGAATCTGCTGCAGACGCTGTATACGTCGCTGATCGACCGGACGATCTTTGTGCTGTGGCGAGCCGTGATGTTCGCGCTGCCGGCGGGCGCCGTCATCTGGCTGGTGGCCAACGTCCACATCGGCGGCTGGTCCCTTGCCGAATGGGCGGTCGGTTTTCTGGATCCGCTCGGCGTTCTGATCGGCTTGAACGGCGTGATTCTACTGGCCTACGTGGTGGCCATCCCGGCCAACGAAATCGTGATCCCCACCGTGTTGATGCTGACCGCCTTGACTGCCGAACTGACCGACGCAGGACACGGGCGGGGGGTGATGTTCGAGGCCGAGTCGGCGGCGGCCACGGCCGAGATTCTCCGGGCCGGGGGCTGGACCGTGCTGACGGGCGTAAATCTGATGCTGTTCAGCCTGCTGCACAATCCTTGTTCGACAACGATCTATACGATTTGGAAAGAGACGCGAAGCGCCAAATGGACCGCTTTGGCCACTTTCTTGCCGCTGGTCATGGGGGCTGCGGTTTGCTTTGTGGTGGCGCAGATGTGGTACTTGATCCGAGGCGGATGAGCCTGGGACCGCCCGGACGCGCGGCTGGCAGCCTGCCGCCGAAGGGTGGTGGCTGGGGGCGTATCTCTGGCCATAACCGGCTCGGCACGGTAGAATCGTCGTATCGTCCAGGTTTAGCCGCCTGTCGAAAGCAGGGGACAGGTCTCGCGGAGGTCGTCTTTCCCTGGGTTCCTCCGACGCAGCTCGGAGCCAGTCGCCTTTGTTCGACCGGCTGTTAGGATTGGGGCTGGCAGGATTGGGGCTGGCAGAGCCGCTTGCGCCCGCATCCCTGCGGGGCGGCGAGCCCTGGTCTTGGATTTCGGGCGGCGCTGGGTGGGCGTTCGACGATCCGTCCCCGCTTTTTATTCTTGGCTTGGAGTCGTTCGCAGATGGCCAGCAGTCCTCATCGAAAACGGCGTCGCTCCGGCAGGTTGACCTTCGAGTCGCTGGAGCCGCGCGTCGTCTTGGATGTTCAGTGGGGCGCGTTGTTGACCGACGGTTCCATCGCTCCAGCGGTCAGCGACGGCACGGCGCCCGCGTCGGAAGTGTCCGGGGAAGAACGTCCCTTGGCCTGTTTCGGCTCGGCCGAGGAATTGAAGCAGTTTCTGATCCAGGAGGCGGAGAAACGTTATGCCGACTTGTTTGGCCGCGAGACGTGGCAGTTTTGGCCCGTGCTGGTCTTGGATGCCCGAACGTCGGCGGACGGCGGCGTGAACGCGGACCTGGGCTACTCGACGACCAATCTGCAGGTCGCGGGCGTCGACGAGGGCGATTTGGTCAAGACCGACGGGCGATATCTGTACATTGGCCGGGGCGCGGAGGTGACGATTGTCGACGCCCAATCGGCCGCTGAGATGCAGATCGTGTCCCGGCTGAGCAGCGAAGGGAGCGCGGCAGCGCTGTACTTGAGCAATGACCGGCTGACAGTCGTCTCGCAATACGCCGCCGACTGGCCGGAGCCGACGCCGGGGATCGCCTCGGAGATCGGCTACTTGCGCCGGGCTGGCGAGTCGAAATTCCAGGTGACGGTGTACGACGTATCGGAACCCGGCGTGCCCCAGCTGATCAGCCGCTTGGACGTCGAAGGCAGCTACGTCGATTCGCGGATGATCGACGAGACGGTCTACCTGGTGTCCAACCACTCGTTCCATCTGCCTGCGCCGCAGATTCTCCCGGCCGATCCCGCGGTCGACGCGCAGGACCCCCGTAGCGAGTTGGGTCTGGCGGCCTGGTCGCACGGCCCCGCGACCGATGTGCTGCCGTGGATTGAGGCGGACGCGGACGGATCGCGATGGGTCTATGAGACGCGCGAGCAGTATTGGAAACGGATTGGCGACCAGGTGCTGGAATTGGCTTTGCCGGATTATACGCTGGGCGACGCGGCGGGCAACTGGACCGCCGCTGGGCTGCTGACCGCCGCCGAAGCGACCTATCAGCCGCTCGGAGGGCGAGACGATCAGCTCGTGACGATTACGGCGTTGGACACAAGGGGCGCTGCGCCGAGCATCGTGGCTTCGTCCAGTGCGCCGATCGGTGGGACGAGCACGGTTTACGTCTCGCCGCAAAACCTGTACCTGGCAACGGCGGACGGGGCGGCGGACGGGGCGGCGGACCGGTCCAGCAGCCGGATCTACAAGTTCGCTTTGCGCCCGGAGGAGAGCCGGATTCCGCTGCTCGCGAGGGGCCGCGTTGCGGGCCGAGTGCTGGACTCCTTCTCGCTGGACGAGCAGGGCAGCTACCTGAGAATCGTCACGCAGGACGGCTGGCGAGCGGAGGCCGCCAGCTCGTTATCCGTGTTGGAACAGGCGGGCGAGGAGTTGGTAAGCGTGGGCCGGATCGAAGACCTGGCGCCCGGCGAGCAGTTGTACGGCGTCCGCTTCTTGGGGGATCGGGCGTTCGTGGTCACGTTTGGCCCCGACGGCGGCGCCTGGATCGATCCGCTGTTCACGGTTGACCTGTCGGACCCGGCAACGCCGCGGGTGGCGGGGGAGCTGAAGATCCCCGGCTTTGCCAACTATCTCCAGATGATCGACGGCCGGTTCCTGTTGGGGCTGGGCCGGAATGCGAACGCCGCCAACGGTTCCCAATTGGAGCCGCAATTGTCCCTGTTCGACGTTTCTGACTTGGCCGACCCGCACTTGACGGACCGCGTGTCGTTTGGCGACGCTTCGTCGTGGTCCGAAGCGTTTTTCAATCACCACGCGATCAGTTATTTCCCCGACCAGCAGATCCTTGCCGTCCCGCTGGACACCTGGACGCCGGCGGCGGCCTGGTCCGAGGCCGGCAGTCCGCTGTTGACCGGTCTGTGGGACCGCGCTGCCTGGCCGCTGCCCCTGTGGCAGTCGCAAGTGTGGGTCTTTTGCATCGACACGGCGAGAGAACAGCCTCGGATTGGCGTCTTGGGGACGATCGACCACGCCGGTTCCATCCTCCGCAGCCTGCGGATCGGCGAGCAGTTGTTCTCGATTTCCGCCGACACGGTCCAGGCACACGACATTTTTGATCCAGGCGTCAAGCTCGGCGAAGTGTACTTCGGCAAGCGGGCGGCGGACGACTGGTTTTTCTTCGACGTGGATGGCAACGATTATCTGACGCCCCGCGACATCGTTGCCGTCATCAACCGGGTGAATGCCGGCGAGGGTCCCGCTGGCGCGACGCCTGGCGACGCCGCCTTGCCCGTCCGGCCGCTGGCCTCCTGGGTCGATTGGCAGGCGTTGCACGACTGGCTGCACGAGGGAGCCTGGCAGGAGCCGTTGCAGACTTTGCAGTTGACGCCGGAGCGGATGTTGGACATCGTCCACGGCCTGCTCGCGACGGTGGATGCCGACGGCTTGGACGACACGCTGCAGGGCTTTGGAAGCGCCGATCGGGCGGTGTGGCGGAAGGCGATCGGTCCCCTGCTGGAGGCGATTCGGGATCACGTCTCGGTAGATCAGTTGCTGGATCTGGCGGACCAGTTGCAGGCCAATTTCGACGCTCTCGATCTGGCCGCCGTCATGCCCGGACTCGCGCCGCAAATCGACGTGAGTTCTGCAGACGAAATCTTCCGCGACCGGTTCCTAGCCCGGCTCTCCGATCCGCTGTTCCTGTTGGACCTGCTGGACTCCTGAGGCTGCCGCGCGGGCCCGTCGCCCGCGACGGGATTCGCCCCCGCGTGAGGCCGGGACCTGGAGCGGAACAAGGACGCGGACCGCCCCGCCGATGACGGGCGCGTCGCGGACGCGCCGTCTCATTCCCGCCTCCGTTGCGAACCCGTCTGGTTTTGCTACCATGTCCTGGGGCGGCGAGAACGGGAAGCCGCTGCGTAGTTTCGTCCACGAGGAACCGCAACATGTTCAAGCGAGCGTGCCAGCGACGTTGGTGTTTGATTTGCGCAGGGCTCTTCGGAATCATGGCCTTTTGCCAGATTGGCCTTGCCGCGGCGCCCGATTGGGAGAACGAGCAGGTGATCGGCCGGAACAAGGAGCCCGGCCGGGCGACGGCGTTCCCCTATCCGGACCGCGCGCGGGCGCTCCAGGCTACGCGCGAGGCGACGCCTTATTTTCAATCGCTGAACGGACCGTGGCGGTTTCATTGGGTGCCCCACCCCGACCAGCGGCCCGCGGATTTCTACCGCCCGGAGTTCGACGTCAGCGGCTGGAAGACCGTCTCCGTGCCCGGCAATTGGCAGTGCCAAGGCTACGGCATGCCGCTGTACACCAACATCACCTATCCGTTCCGGGCCGATCCGCCGCGGGTCATGGGCGAACCGCCGGCCGAGTACACCAACTTCCAGGCCCGCAACCCGGTCGGCTCCTATCGCCGCACGTTCGAAGTGCCGGCCGACTGGAAAGGCCGGCAAGTGTTCCTGCAGTTCGACGGCGTCGATTCGGCGTTCTACCTGTGGATCAACGGCCGGCAAGTCGGCTACAGCGAAGACAGCCGCACGCCGGCCGTATTCCACATCAACCGCTACTTGCAGGACGGCCCGAACGTGCTGGCGGTCGAGGTCTATCGCTACAGCGACGGCAGCTATCTGGAGGACCAGGATTTCTGGCGGCTGAGCGGCATCTACCGCAACGTGTACCTGTGGTCGACGGCCGACTTGCACCTCCGCGACTTCTTCATCCATGCCGACCTGGACGATCAATACCGGGACGCTCAGTTGCGCGTCGAGGCCGAAGTCCGCAACTTTGCGGATCGGCCGCAGGCGTTTACGGTCGAAGCGAAGTTGCTGGACGGCGTCGGAAAGACGGTGTTCCAGGGCGTCGTGGCGGGCGGCGACGCGGGGGCCGCAGCCACCGCGGCCGTGACGCTGAACCAACCCGTTCCCAACCCGGCGAAATGGTCGGCCGAACAGCCGAACTTGTACCGCTTGCTGCTGACTCTGAAAGACGCCGCCGGCAAGGTAGTCGAGGTGACGACGTGCCGCGTCGGCTTCCGCCGCGTCGAGATGAAAAACGGCTTCCTGCTGGTCAACGGCCAGCGGATTGACCTCAAAGGCGTCAACCGTCACGAGCACGATCCGGTCGACGGCCACACGGTCTCCGTGGAATCGATGCTTCAAGACATCCACCTGATGAAGAAGCTGAACGTCAACGCCGTCCGCACCTGTCATTACCCGAACGATCCCCAGTGGTACGACCTGTGCGACCGGCTGGGCCTGTACGTGATCGACGAAGCGAACATCGAATCGCACGGCATGGGCTACGGCGAAAAGTCGCTGGCCAAGGACCGGGCCTGGAAGGAAGCCCACCTGGACCGCACGCGGCGGATGGTGGAACGCGACAAGAACCATCCGTCGGTGATCATCTGGTCGCTGGGCAACGAAGCGGGCAACGGCGAGAATTTCTACGCCACCTACGATTGGATCAAGCGGCGCGACGCGTCCCGGCCGGTGCAATACGAACGGGCCGGCTTGGAACGGAACACCGACATCTACTGCCCGATGTACGCGACGATCGAGCACATGATCGAGTACGCCAGGCAGAACCCGGACCGGCCGCTGATCCAGTGCGAGTACGCCCACGCGATGGGCAACAGCGTCGGCAACTTGCAGGACTACTGGAACGCGATCGAAACGCACCCGTCGTTGCAAGGCGGTTTCATCTGGGACTGGGTCGATCAAGGATTGCTGGTCGACGTGCCGAACGGCCGCGGCCGCAAGTACTTGGCTTACGGCGGCGATTTCGGCGATCGGCCCAACGACGGCAACTTCTGCTGCAACGGCGTGGTGCATCCCGACCGCACGCCGCATCCGCATGCCTGGGAGGTGAAGAAGGTCTACCAGGACGTCAAGGTGCAGGCGTTGGATCTGGACGCGGGCAAGGTGCGCGTGCAGAACAAGTCCTTCTTTACCGATCTGAACGAATTGGAAGCCGAATGGCTGTTGCAGTGCGACGGCCGCGCGGTCCAGTCGGGCTCGCTGGGCCGTCTGGACGTGCCGCCGCAAACCGGCCGGGAAATCGCGATCCCCTTCGAGAAGCCGGGCGACGGGACAGGCGAGTATTTGCTGACGGTCTCGTTCACGCTGGCCAAGGCCAAGCCTTGGGCCGCCAAGGGGTACGTTGTCGCCTGGGATCAGTTCGAGATGCCGTGGAGGCAGGCCGCTCCGGCGGCGCTGGGCGGCGGCAGCGAGCCGCCGGTGCTGAAGACGACGGAGGACAAATTGCTGGTCAGCGGCGAGGGCTGGACGGCGGCGATCGGGCGGGCCAGCGGCGAGTTGACGTCGTACCGGGTTGACGGCGTCGAACGGTTGGCCACCCCGCTCGTTCCCAGCTTTTGGAAAGCCCCCAACGACAATCAGCTGCGCAGCCGCTACCTGCAGCAGACACAGCCCTGGCGCTCCGCCGCCGCCGGCCGCAAACTGACGTCGCTCCAGACGAGCGAGTCCGCGGGCGTGGTCCAAGCGATCGCCCGTTACCAGTTGCCCGTCGGCGGCGCGGGCGGTGAGGTCGTCTATCGTTTCGCCCGCGACGGCCGCGTCGGCATCGAAACCAGCTATGCGCCCGGCCAAGGCAAACCGACGATCCTGCCGCGCTTCGGCGTTAGCTGGACCATGCCTCGGGCGTACGACCGCGTCGCCTGGTACGGCCGCGGTCCGCAGGAAACCTACTGGGACCGTCAGACCGGCGGCGAGATCGCGATCTATGAGAGCACGGTGGACGAGATGGTGTTCCCGTACGTCCGCCCGCAAGATACGGGGAACCGCTGCGACGTCCGCTGGATGACCGTCACGGACCAGGCGGGCAACGGCGTGCGGATTGTCGGCGACGCGCCGCTGAGCGCCAGCGTCTGGCCGTTCACGATAGCGGACGTCGAGGCGGCCTTGCACCCTCACGAACTGCCGCGCCGCGAGTGCAACACGGTGTTCGTCGATTTCCGGTTGCACGGCGTCGGCGGCGACAACAGCTGGGGCGCGCTGACCCACCCCGAATACACGCTGCCAGGTGACAAACCGTACCGCTTCGAATTCACGATCGAACCGGTGCGAGGCAGCGTCTCGAAGTCAAACTGACGGAAGGTGGGCCGAGTCTTCGCGGCCCACCGGGGCAGCAAGCGTCCGTCAACGCGCGCGGTGGTCCGCAAAGACCTGGCCCACCCTCCCACGGGCTCGAATCAGGACGATTCGTGCCTGTCCTCCTTTGCGCATTTGCCTGACAACGCCCTTGAACTTCCTCGTCGTTAACTTCGAGCCGGCCGAGCGCAATCATGGCCTGGAATTGCAACGGAGCCGATGTGCCATGCGGAAGAGAACCTGGGCACTGTCTGTTCTTCGGCCGCGTTGATCAGGCATGCCGGAGTCCGCGAAGCGCGTCCGGGGCGGGGATGGATCTTGGTGGATCACTGTGGGGCGGGCGGGGGCAGGATCAGCAAGCGGGATGTGCAAGCCCAAGACGCCGCTGGCAAGTCGCAGCCAACAGCCGCGCGGGATATGCCGCCTGACGCTGCGATCCGCGGCCTTTCCTTTCCGTCACGATCACCCCACGCCGTTACTCTGACCGCGAGGCGCAGGAAGGGAAGGACAGCGGTTCCTGCAATCCTGGCGATCTTCCGGCGCTGAGGGACGCCTGGCAGAAAGCTCACGACCATGTCTTCGTCTTCGAGACCGCCCTGCCCGATCAGAAGGCTCCCGACGCAGAGCATCAGGACGAGCCTTCGTTCTGAAATGCAACTCGCTTCTGGACCCGTGTCACGCCACCGCAATCAGCCGATTGCGAGTTCCCTCGATGCGGATGCTCTGTGAGTAATGGTGGACCTTGATGGCGTCCGTAAGGGGCGTGGGAACGCACACGATGAATTCGGCCCAGTCGGGACAGTTGTGCGCCACATAGGCCAGGCGGCAACCCTCCAGCGGCGTGCGATACGGGCGCCCCAGGTCCGGCAGCAGGATCGGTCCCGTATCGACCTGATAGTAGCGTTCCCGCTCGCTGAAGTTCACGACCCGGACCGGATACTCCAGCAGCACCCGGTGCTCCGCGGTTTCATATTCAGTGTGAGACACCACCGGAATGTCCGCGAACAAAGCTTCGAGGATCGCCTCCAGGTGCTCCAGCAGACGGCCCGGTCGCGACGCGAGGTGAATCGAGTACCGATCGAAGGATTCCTGCGGGTCTTCCAATTGCCGCTCGGGCTGGACGCCCAGCGACGGAGGATACAGCAGCACGCCCTTGTCGGTCTTGTCCCAACGTTTGAAGACCAGGAATTCATCGCGGCCGGCGATCATGCACATGTCCGCGTTGGGCTGATGCCAGATGTCGCGCGGGACCCAAACCTGTTCGCTCTTGCAGGAGGCGGTCAAGACATAATCGTACACCTGGCCGGATGCCTTGTGCGTGATCACCGCGCGGGCGTCCAGGAGCATCCGCACGTTGTTCAGCGTCATCGGCAGCTTGCGCGACACGGTCTTGGGCGGCTTCTTCAGTGTATCCATGCGGAAACGCACACAGGACCGCTCAAAGTCGGTGATCCTCAAATCCGCGGGCACGGCCGCTCGAGTCGCCGCCTGCTCCGCTCCTTCCGCCCGCGCCGCCGGATTGGCCCCGGCCGAAAGCGTCTCCAGGCCGAGTCCTCCCAGCGAAGCACCGATCAGCCACTGGCGACGCGAACAACATTGATTCGGATTCCGACCAGACACTTCCGTTTCCATCTCGCGCTCCCGTCGTCGTTTCGCGTTGCACAAAACCGGCTCGTCCACTGCCACGCCCCTTTCCGTCGCTCCTGGCGGTAACGTAGGCGGAGAGCAATCCGTTGTCAAGAATAGCAGTTGTCAAGACGTGGAAGAGGAACGCTTGTTGCGGCCCCATGAACCGTTGGACGCCAGACCGACAAGTGTCGTCGGCGCGGGTTGGTGGCAACCTGCACGCATGGTAGGATAGGTGCGTGCGGATGAAGCAGGAGCGAGCCGCGATGAGAGTTGTCGGCCGCAAGCCGCGCCACGAGCAACCACGGAACACTACTTACTATTCCCCGCCCCCGTCTCCCCATGCGCATCGCCTACCTGACCGCCGGTGCGGCCGGCATGTACTGCGGGTCTTGCCTGCATGACAACACGCTGGCCGCGGCGTTGGTGCGGTTGGGCGTGGACATCCAACTGATCCCGACCTACACGCCGATCCGGACGGACGAGGACGATGTGAGCCTCGACCGGGTGTTCTTCGGCGGGATCAACGTCTATCTGCAGCAGAAGTTGGGTCTGTTCCGCTGGCTGCCGCCGTCGTGGGACCGCATCTTGGACCGGCCCTGGCTGTTGCGGCGGGCCACCGCCCGCAGCACGGCCGTCGATCCCAAGTTCCTGGGCGATTTGACCATCTCGATGCTGCGCGGCGAACGCGGGCATCAGCGCAAAGAGGTGCGGCGCCTGTGCCGGTACTTGGCGTCGGACGCGAAGCCCAACCTGGTTGTCCTCTCCAATCTGCTGATCGGCGGATGCATTCCCACGCTGCAACGCACGCTCGCTGCGCCCGTGCTGGTGACGCTGCAGGGAGACGACGCGTTCCTGGAGCACTTGCCTGAGCCGTACAAGGCGCGGGCCTTCGACGAGATCCGCCGTTTGGTGAGCAACGTGGACGGGTTCCTGGTCCACAGCCGCTACTACGCCGAGTTCATGGCCGGCTACTTCGGCATCCCCACGGACAAGCTGCACGTGGTGCCACTGGGGATCGATACGCGGGGATATGCGGAGCCGGAAAATGGGACAGGCACCGATCGTCCTGATCGGAGCCAGTCCCATTTTCCGGCGGGGCGCCCGCCCACGATCGGCTACCTGGCGCGTCTGGCCCCGGAGAAGGGTTTGCACGTCCTGGTCGATGCGTTTCTCGAACTGCGGCAAAGGCCAGGCCTGAAGGACGTCCGCCTTCGCATCGCCGGCTGGCTGGGCGAGCACCAGCGGCCGTTTGCCGAGAGTCAGTTTGACAAGCTGCGAATGGCGGGCTTGGACGACGCGTTTCAATACGTGGGCGAAGTCGATCGGCGTGGCAAGCTGGAGTTCCTGCGGTCGCTCGACATCCTGTCCGTGCCCACGACGCATCGCGAGCCGAAGGGCTTGTTCGTCCTGGAATCGCTGGCGGCCGGCGTGCCCGTCGTGCTGCCGGACCACGGCGTCTTTCCGGAGTTGATCGCATCCACCGGCGGAGGCTGCCTGGTGCCGCCGCACGATCCGCTCGCCCTGGCCGGCGCGATTGCCGACCTGCTCGGGGACGAGCCGCGCCGCCGCCAATATGCTGCGGCCGGCCGGCAAGCTGTCCAGCAGCATCGCCACGCCGAAGCGATGGCCCGTGCGACGCTGGACGTGTTCCAGAAGCTGGGCGGCAAGGCCCGCTGAACGCGGTTTCGCACCGAGCCGACCCGGCCCCCTGGGCGCGCAGCGGCCTGTGGGCCGTTCCGGCACAGGGACCCGTCCCGCTCCCATGCGTCGCGTGGCAGGCATGGGACGGGTGGGAACGGCGGTCGGCGGACGCTTGGCCAGGCAACGTCAGCGGACGGCGTCGGGGGCCGAAGGCTGACCATCGGCGAAGCTTCCGAGGGGGAACCACGCGAAGCTGATTTCGGGCCGTGCCGGTCCAAGTCCTTCGCTGTTCTCGATGGTTGCTTCCCGCGATTTCCTGCGGTACGATTAGCTCCTCTGCGGAGGGCTCCTGCTTGGTTGTCGTTTGACAGGATCTTTCGGGGGCAGGCACTTCGGACTTCAATCTCAGTCGAGCCGAGACCAGCCGCACGGCGAATTCTTTCTCGGTCTGATGGAACTGGAAGGAGACCATGCGTTTTTCTCCGCAAGATCTGAAGGACATGTTCGGCACGATGGTGCTCATCCGCGAATTCGAGCGGAGCATGATCGAACTCTTTGCGCAGCGCATCCGGGCCGGCGACTTCCCCGGCGCCCTGCACTCGTCCGAGGGCCAAGAGGCGATCGCGGTGGGCGTGATGAGCCAGTTGCGTCCCGACGATTACGTGTTCAGCACGTACCGCGGGCACGGCCATGCCATCGCCAAGGGCGTTCCGTTGGAGCGAGTGACCGCCGAAGTCCACGGCCGGGCCGGGGGCGTTTCGCGCGGTTTTGGCGGCTCGATGCACCTGTTCTGGAAGCCGCTGAGTTTCATGGGCGGCAACGGGATCGTCGGCGGCGGCATTCCGCTGGCGCTGGGGACGGCCTACGCCGCCGTGAAGCGAGGCACCGATCGGGTGACGGCGGTCTTCTTCGGCGACGGAGCCGCCTCGCAGGGCTCGTTTCACGAAGCGTTGAACATGGCGGCGCTCAAACGCTGGCCGGTGATTTTCGTCTGCGAGAACAATCTTTACGCGGCCACGACGCACGTGTCCGGCAACTGTCCGCTGGAAAACATCGCCGACCGGGCCGCGGCTTACGCCATTCCCGGCGTGGTGGCCGACGGCAACGATGTCCTAGCCGTCGCCGAGGCGGCGGAGGCGGCCGTGAGCCGGGCGCGGACGGGCCACGGGCCGACGCTGATCGAGTTCAAGACCTATCGCCACCAGGCGCATTGCATGGTGATCCCCGAACACCGGCCGTACCTGGAACGAACCGCCTGGCATCAGCGGGATCCGATCGAGCGGTTCGCGGCCAGATTGCTGGCCGAGGGCGTCGCCGATCAGGACCAGCTCGCTGCGCTCCGCCGTCAGTCCGCAGCGCGGCTGGAGCAGGCGCTGCAGTACATGCGAGAAAGCTCCTGGCCGCAGCCCAGCGACCTGGATGAGGTGCTGTATGCCCCCTGAACCCAACGCCCCGCGCAGGCTGACGCCCATCCAAGCCATGAACGAGGCCCTGGCCGAGGAAATGCGGCGCGACGAAGACGTCGTGCTCTTTGGCGAAGACCTCGGCGCCTTCGGCGGCGTGTGGGCCTTGAGCCGACGCCTGCAGAAGGAATTCGGATCGCTGCGGGTCTTCGACACGCCGCTGTCGGAAGCGGCGATCGTGGGCACGGGCGTCGGCGCGGCGATGGCCGGATTGCGGCCCGTGATCGAGATCATGTACGTCGATTTCACCACTTGCTGCATGGACCCGCTGGTCAACCAGGCGGCCAAGATCCGGTTCATGTCGGGCGGAGCCTTTTGCCTGCCGATGACGGTCGTGGCGCCGTGCGGGGCGGGCACGTGCGAGGCGGCCCAGCATTCGCAGTCCCTGGAAGCCTGGTTCCTGAACGCGCCCGGCTTCAACGTCGTCATGCCCGCGACCGTGTACGACTGCAAGGGCCTGCTCAAGACGGCCATCCGCGACAACAACCCGGTGATGTGCCTCTGGCACAAGGCGCTCTACGACCTGCAAGAGGAAGTGCCGGCGGGCGAGTGGACGATTCCGCTGGGCCAGGCGGCCGTGCGCCGTGAGGGGCAAGAGGTCACCGTGGTGGCTTACTCGTTGATGATGCACCGGGCGTTGGAGGCGGCGGAACGACTGCACGACGAGATCAGCGTGGAAGTGATCGACCCGCGGACGTTGCGGCCGTTCGACACGGCCGCGGTCCTGGCGTCGCTGCACAAGACGGGCCGCCTGCTGGTCGTCCACGAATCGCCCACCTGTTGCGGCGTCGGCGCGGAGATCGTCCGCCAGGTGACCGAGCGCGGATTCGAGTTACTCCAACGGGCCCCCAAGGTGCTCGGCGGCCGCGACCTGCCGATCCCGTTCGCCAAACCGCTGGAGAATGCCGTGGTGCCGCAAGTCGACGACATCGTGCAGGCCGTCCGTGGTCTGATGGAAGGCGAGTGACCGGCAGGGGTGAAAGAGGCAAGGAAGAGCCAACGTCACGGAAGGGCAAGGTGACACTCGGAGTGGCGCCCCAGGTCTTGCCGTTGGGCCCCGGATCATGCACCGCAAAAAACGCCCAGGAGGCGCAGGATCGCCAGCTCAGGGAATTGCGTCGCGAGACCGAAGTCGGATATGCCGGCCGTCCGTTTTTGTTGAATGATCAGGGATTCCGTTGCATTCTTTTGCATTCTTGCCGTTTTTGGCGGTGTCGTGATTGATCCAGACTAGGCCGGCGGCTTCACGCCCGGCTTGGCCAGTCTCAGTTCTGCGCGCCGTCCGCGCATCCGGGCTTCCGGCGTCTGGCGATCGTGTTCGTCCTCGATCTCGCCGACAATCTCCTCGATGATGTCTTCCAGCGTAATCAAGCCCAGCACATGGCCCTCGGCGTCGCGGACCACGGCCATCTGGCGGTGGGCCGAGCGGAAGCATTTCAGTCCCTCGGCCACCTCGTCGTCGGCATTCAAAAACAGGGCGGGATACAGGGCGTCCTCCAAGACGACGATCCCGCGCAAGCTGAACAGATAGAACAGGTCCTTGGTGTTGACGATGCCCACGATCTGGTCGACGTCTTTGTCGTAGACCGGCATCCGGGTGTGCGCTCCCGTGCGAGTCACCTCCAGCACTTTCTCCGGCGGCGTGGCCAGTTCCAGGCTGGCCATCCTGTCGCGCGGGACCATGCAATCCCGAACGCGTTTCGTCGACAAACGGAACACCTTCTGCACGACTTCGGCCTGGGTCTCGCTGAGGATCCCCGCTTCTTCCGTGTCCTCGATCAACAGGGCCAGTTCTTCCACGGCATGCACCAGTTCGCGGCCGCCCGCCGGCTGGAAGCCGATCAGCCGCAGGATCGTATTGCCGGTCCCGTTCATCAAGAAGATCAGTGGACGCGTGGCGCGAGCGAACAGGATCAGCGGTGTGGCCACCCACAGCGCCGCGCGGTCGGGGATCTGCAGAGCCACGGTCTTGGGGATCAGTTCGCCGAAGACCACATGCAGAAACGTGATCAGCAGAAAGCCGAGCCCAAAGGCGACGGAGTGGGCCGTAAGGCCGCGCCACGTGTCCGGAATCATGGCGAAGATGGGCTCCAGCAAAATCGCCACCGCCGGTTCGCCGATCCAGCCCAGCGCGATGCTGGCCAGCGTGATGCCCAATTGGGTCGCCGCAATCGAACGGTCCAGGCTGTGGACGCCGATTTCCACCGCTTTGGCGCCGGGCTGGGCGTGCTGCACCATTTCCTCGACGCGCGTCTTGCGGACCGCGACCAAGGCGAATTCGGCCGTCACGAAGAAACCGTTCATGGCCACGAACAACGGAATGCTCAACAAGCCAAGCCAGGCCCAGGCTTCCATCAGTGGATCTCCTCCTTGTCCCGCTTATAGACTCGGATGAACGCTCATCAGTATACTTGCTGCCGGCCGGAGCGCGGCAGCCGGCGAAAAAGAGTGTGATCCAATCCAACGATTTAGAATCGAGCCCGTTTGCCATGATGCTGCCTTACCTTGCGTACTTGGGCGTCGGCGCGATCGCCGGGGTGCTGGCCGGTCTGCTGGGCGTCGGCGGCGGCCTGGTGATCGTCCCGATGCTCGTGTTTTGCTTTACCCGTTTGAGCTTGCCGGGCGAGTCCATCATGCACCTGGCGTTGGGCACGTCGATGGCCAGCATCATGTTCACTTCCGTCTCCAGTTTCTGGTCGCACCATCGGCGCGGCGCGGTAGCCTGGGACGCAGTCCGGCGGATCGTACCGGGAATTCTTGCCGGCACGTTCGGCGGCACGTTTATCGCGTCGAGCCTGCCGGCGGATTGGCTGAAAGGCTTCTTCGCGGTGTTCTTGGCGTACGTGGCGGTGCAGATGTTGCGCGACAAAAAGCCCAAGCCATCGCGTGAGCTTCCCGGCTGGTGCGGCATGTCCGGCGTCGGAATCGGAATCGGCCTGGTGTCCAGCCTGGTGGGCATCGGCGGCGGTACGCTGTCGGTGCCATTTCTGATGTGGTGCAATCTGCCCGGCCATCGCGCGATCGGCACCTCGGCGGCGATCGGCTTCCCGATCGCGCTCGGCGGCGCTCTGGGCTACCTCGTCAACGGCTGGCAGGAGGCGTCGCTGCCGCCGTACACCGCGGGGTACATCTACCTCCCGGCGCTGGCGTGCATCGTGGCTGCCAGCGTCTTGACCGCACCGCTGGGAGTTCGACTGGCGCACCGGTTGCCCGTCGCCCGTCTGAAACGCGCGTTCGCCGTGCTGCTGATCGTCGTCGGTGTGCGAATGGTATGGAACTTATGGAACTAGCCCGAATTTCTCACCCGGGAAGGTCCGGCGACGGAGGCCGGCAGAGCCTGCGGGAGTGGGCTGGCTCATCGATCGGGCGGCGAGAAAGACGCGAGAGAGGCAAGGCCTGGGTATTGAAGGAGCGTTTTCGACGCTGCGGGAGCAAATGGCATCCGGTGAATGCCGACCTTCAGCGAGGCGATACTTGGCCGAACGCTTCATCTCGCGGAGTCGTGTGGCGATGCTGATTTTCCAGGCGCAGGCGTACGTAAAGGCCGGATCCCGAAGTCTTTGTTCGATTGTCACCGCGGCAACCCTCCCCACGTCTCAATGCTCCTCGGTTGCCATCCCGCAGGGGGTACACCGGGGTCTTGCGTCCGTGTAATTCCCCACGCCTGCCGCGCAAGGAGAACTCCGAGTCTTCTGGTGCCTCTTGCGGGCCGCGCTGGCCCCGTTGTCCAGATCAACGGCCGGTGCTTGCCGACCAGGTAAGGGGGACGCCGCCGATGGCTGCGCAGCGGCCACCGCTTCGCTCGATCGTACCGACGTCCCGGCCAGCGGTTGGGAGTTGTGACGTGCCGCAGGAAACGGTATTCTGGCTGCGGTGCTGCAAATCAAGGCGAACCAACAACCACTCACGATCCGTGAGGAAAGTCACCCGATGAAAAAACCCTTTGAAACGACGATCACGTCGCGACGCAATTTCCTGGCAACCTCGGCGGTCGTCGCCGGCACGCTCGCCGCTGGGCCGCGGGCTTCCGCGCAAACGGCTGCGGCGTCCGAAACCCGTGTCTTGCCGCGGAGCATTCATCCTTATCCGAACCAAGTTGCCTGGGGCGAGGGCACGTTCTGCCTTCGCGGCAAGGCGGTGCTCAAGGTAGGTGGCGAAGCCGATGCGGGTGTCATCGAGATGATGAAAGACACTTGGCAGCGATTCACGTTCGGCGCGGTGGAATTAACGGTGTCGCGCGATCCGGGGTTGAAGGCCGGCGAGTTCACGCTCGGCGGTGGGCGTCCTCCGCAGCCGCAACCGGACGCCACGTACGCGTTGAAGGTGGACGCGGCAGGCATCGCGGCCAGCGCCGCCGATGCGGCTGGCGCGCGGCACGCCTGGTTCACGCTGCTGCAATTGCTCGACGCGGACGATGCGGACGGCGGCGGGCTGGAGTTCACGCTGCCGCAGGTCGAGATCCACGACTGGCCGGCGCTGAAATTCCGCGGACTGCACCTGTGCATCTTCCCCGAGACCCCGCCGCGGATGATCGAGAAGGCGATCCGGCTGGCGGCGTTCTTCAAGTTCACGCACGTCGTGCTGGAGTTCTGGGGTATGTTGCGGCTGGACGCGCTGAAGGAGTTGTCGTGGGCGGAGGCCTGGTCCAAGGAGCAGGCAGGCCAACTGGTCGGCGTTGCCCGGAGCATGGGCCTGGAAGTCATTCCCATGTTCAACTGCTGGGGGCACGCCAGTTCCTGCCGCATCAAGCACGGGCGGCACGTCGTGCTCGACCAGAACCCGCGGCTGGCGTCGCTGTTCGAGCCGGACGGCTGGACGTGGTGTCTGACGAACCCGCGCACCCAGGCGCTGCTCCGTCGCGTGATCGACGAACTGTGCGAGTTCGCGGGGCCGGGCCAGTATGTCCACATCGGCTGTGACGAAGCCTATTCGCACGGGACATGCGACCGCTGCCGCCAGACGGACCGGGTCCAGCTGTTCGTGGACCACGTCAATCATCTGGCGGCGCACGTGGAGCAGCGCGGCCGGCGCGCGATCATGTGGGGCGACGCCCTGCTGGAAAGGAGCAAGTGGCCGTCCGGATTCGCCGCCAACGGCGCGCCGTCGCTGCCGACCCATGAGGCGTTCGACCGCGTTTCCCGCCGAATCGTGATCGCCGATTGGCACTACGGGGTGACCACAGGCGACGTGCCTACGCTGGCGCATTTCCGCAACGGCGGCTTCGAGACACTGGCCTGCCCGTGGAACACGCCCGCCAACATCCGCACGCTGGCCAAGGCCGCTGCGCCCAACCAAAGCGGCCTGCTGATGACGACCTGGCATCACTTGGTCCAGAGCATCCCGACGCTGGCGTACGCAGCCAACTGCGCCTGGTCGCAGGACCAGGCGGCGCTGGGTCTGCGGCAGATGGATTGGTCGCTGATGCGGGCCGCGACGGCCTCCGTGCTGCGCAAACTGGTCCCCGCCGAGGGGCACTTCGGCCGCGCCGGCTGGAACACGTTTGAACTGCCCGCGGAGGTGGACTGAGGGGCCTGTCGCGAAGAGGGCGACGGGCTTGAGCCGGTTCGGCACGGGCCTTGCCGAAAGGCCGCACATTCCGAGAGTGAGAATCCCGCCGTGACACGGGTCTTGGCGGCAAGCGAATCCGATGTCTCCGGACTGAAATCCGAAACGAATTCCAAACTCCGAATCCAAATGCTGACGAGGCGTTGCGTCTTTCCGGCGTTGGATTCCGCATTTTCGAGGCCCGCGGGCGGCCCGCATCTCGAACCTGAAGGCAGAGCATGAACACCGTCGTAACAGCGCAGGAGCAGAGCCCCAACCGGGCTTTTCGACCCTTCTACAAATGGGAACTGCTGTTCTGGCTCTGCCTGGCGTTCTTCTTTCATCAGGGCGACCGGGCGATCTTTGGCGTGGTCATTTCCGAGATCCGCCAGGAGTTAGGACTGACTGATTCGCAGCTGGGCCTGGTCGGTTCGGTGTTGTTTTTGACACTGGCGCTGGCCATGCCGTTCGCCGGGATCGCGGGCGACCGGCTCAGGAAAAATTGGATTATTACGGGCAGTCTGATCTTCTGGAGCACGGCGACGCTGCTGACCGGCTGCGTCCACGGCCTGTTGGGACTGATCCTGTTGCGCAGCGTGGCGACGGCGGGCGGCGAAGCGTTCTACGCGCCGGCGGCATATCCGTTGATGGCCAAGTTCCACCAGCGGACGCGGGCCTTATCCTTGTCGCTGCACCAGGGCGCGCTGTACATCGGGGTCATGACCAGCGGTTTTCTCGGCGGCTGGATCGCCCAGCAATGGGGCTGGCGTTCGGCGTTCTACGCTTTTGGCAGCTGCGGCATTCTGCTGGGCGTTGTTTTTGTCTTCCGATTAAAGGACTCGCCCGATCCGCCGCCGGCCGACGCCAGCCAAACCTCCGGGGTCCGGGCGCAGCTGCAGGCCCTGGGCGTGGTCTTTCGCATCCCGACGGCGATGATGCTGGCCGTCGGCCTGACCGCGATCGTGTTTGTGAACAACGGGTTCATCGTGTGGGCGCCGGAGTTCCTGCGCGAGAAACAGGACCTGCCGCTGGTGCTGGCGGGCGGGTATTCGATGTTCTGGCACCATCTGCCGGCGCTGATCGGGATCAGCATCGGCGGGCCGTTGTCGGACTGGCTGGTGCTGCGGCGTCCCACGGCCAGGTTGGAGCTGCAAGCTGTCGCCATGGCGTTGGGCGTGCCGTCGATCCTGTTGATGGGCCTGGCGCCCAACCTGACGATTGCCTGTGTGGGACTGGCGTTGTTTGGCTGGTTTCGCGGGCTGTACGAGTCGAACACGCATGCGGCCATGTTTTCCGTGATCGAGCACCGCTACCGGGCCTCGGCGGTGGCGATCACGGTGATGCTGGCCTTCCTGGTGGGCTCGACTTCGCCCTGGCTGTTGGGAAAATGCCGCGATTGGTTCGGCATGGAGCACGGCCTGTCGTACGGCTTTGCGAGCCTCGCACTGGCCTACCTGATCGGCGCCGCCGCCGTGACCACGGCCCGTTTGGCGTTCTTTCACCGCGATCAACTGACGGAGCCGGAAGTGCCGGCGGAGATCTGAACAAGGAGCAAACCATGAGCAACGAAACCGACAAGCCGCGCGAGTCTGTGTCCGGCAATCCGCTCGCCGATGGGCAGGACGAGTTGATTCAGCAGGCCCATCGCAAGGCACAGCACTTTATCGATCACGAGACCCAATTCCACCTGGGAGTGCTGCCCACGGAGCAATCGAACCCCAAGACGGCCGGCCTGGCGGAGACGGCTCAACGCGACTTGGAAGCGGCCATCGGCCTGTTGCAATCGGTCGACGCCGACGTCCCGCCCAAAGCGCGGGCGGTCTTCGCCGGCACGGAATTCCAACGGTTGGTGCAAGCCTTGCGGCGGGCGCTCGAGGGGCAAGGCCGAATCTGTTTTTCCGGCTGCGGCGCGACCGGCCGCCTGAGCATTCTGCTGGAAGTGGCTTGGCGCCAGTTCTGGCAGGGGCTCCAGGTGCGGCATCCGGACCTTGCGGCCAGGTTGCCTGCGTTGGAACACCGGGTGGTGAGCATCATGACCGGCGGCGACTACGCCCTGATCCGGTCGGTGGAGAATTTTGAGGACTATCAGGTTTTCGGCCGGCGGCAGGTGCAGGAGGCGGAGCTCGGCAAGGGCGACGTGCTGGTCGCGATCTCCGAGGGCGGCGAGACGTCGTCGGTCATCGGCACGATCTGGCAGGCGTTGGACAACGGGGCCGAGGTGTTTTTTGCCTTCAACAATCCCGCCGCGCTGCTGGCGAAGCATATCGAACGCTCGCGGCAGGTGATCGAAGATGCCCGCGTGACGGTCCTCGATCTGAGCAGCGGTCCGATGGGCGTGGCCGGCTCGACGCGCATGCAGGCCACGACGTCCGAGTTGCTGGTTGCGGGAGCGGCTCTGGAGATCGCGCTCTCGGAGGTCCTCCGCAACAGGCTGGACGCCGTAGACTTAACGCGGCTCGCGGTCGCGGATGCCGGGCCGGCGGACTACTCGCGATGGTTCGGCGAACTGCTGCAGGAACTCAGCCGCCCCGAGGCCGTCGCGGCGCTTGCGGCGATGGTCCGGTACGAGGAGCAGGTGTACCGTTCCCACGGGCTGGTGACCTACATGGCGGATCGATGCCTGCTGGACATCTTCACCGATACGACCGAGCGGTCGCCGACGTTCATGCTGCCGAAGTTCCGGCGTTGCGACGACCCGGTTTCGCCGCCCCCGTGGGCTTTCGTCAAGAACCCGCAATTGCCGACACCGCAGGCTTGGCGCGCGGTCCTGCACCGGGACCCGCGCTGTCTGAGTTGGAATGCCGACACGTACCGCGAACTGGACGCGCCCGCCGCCATTCAGGCCAATCCGCCGCAACTGGCCCGCGAGGACATGTTCCAGTTCCTGATCGGCAACGAAGATGATCCGTCCCGATACGGCGTCCCCGCCAGTGCGGCGATTGGCGTTGTCCTGGGCGACGAAGTCCCGCGGTTGGCCCAGTCGGACGATCCGTTCCGCGCGGCGTTCGAAGCCTGTGCCCGGCCGTTTGCCCAGCGGGCAATCCTGGCAGTCGGTCCTGCCGGGCCGCCGGCCGGCGCAGCTCCCGTGTCGTGGCACGTCGGGGTGCAAACCGGCGCGTCGCCGCTGCGGCTGCGCGAACACCTGGCGATCAAACTGGTGCTGAACAACGTTTCGACTGCCAGCATGGCGTGCCTGGGGCGGCTGATCAGCAACTGGATGGCCCACGTCGAGCCGACCAACAAGAAGCTGATCGATCGCGGGACGCGTCTGGTGGTCGAAATCGCTGGCGTGGACTATGCGACCGCCTGCTACGCCTTGCACGAGACGATCGAGGAACTGGCGCAAACGTACAAACCCAACCAGGAAAAACCTTCGCCCGTCGCGCTGACCATCGCCCGGCTTCGAGAGCGCCGTGCGTCCGCAGCCTTGGAAAGGTGAACATCATGACGCCAAACGATCAATCGCCAGTCGTCCGCAGACGGTTCCTGAAGACCGTGGCCGCGAGCCTGGGCGGACTGCTGGCCGGGCCGGTCTCCGCAGGGGATTCCGCGGACGAGGTGTTCGAACTCTCCACGCAGCACCGGGAAGCCGTCAATCGCCGCCGACGGATCGTGGTGCAGTACGACGCGCAAGAGCTGTACGGAATCGATTTCGCGACCTGGCTCGACTTTCGCTTCCGCTACCTCGACGAACCGGGCACGCAGATCGACAGCGTGTGGTGGGACGTGGGGCGGTTGGGTCAGGTCCTGTATCCCAGCAAGTTCCTGGACCAACTGGAGAACGCCGATCTGCAGAAGTGGCGCGACCAAGGCAGCGACTTTGTCGGGAGCCTGATCGCGGAAACGCGAAGACGCGGCCTGGAAGTCTTCTGGCATCACCGGGTCAGCGAGGTGGACATCAACACCCAGGGAACGGGCGCGGCCTGGAAGGACGGCCCCGCGCCTTTGAAGCGGGCGCATCCCGACTGGGTTCTGAAGACGGACTGGTGGCGGCACGGCCTGTGGGATTTCTCCGTCGCGGCGGTGCGTGAGCACACGGTGCGGGCCTTGCGCGAAGTGGCCGAGAGGTACGAGTTGGACGGGATGCAGCTCGACTTTGCCCGGCACATTCCTTGCCTGCCGCCGGGCCGCCAGTGGGAACTTCGCCACCACGTGACCGAGCTGATGCGGAGTGTACGGCGAATGCTGCTGGACATCGAACGGAAACGGGGCCGGCCCTGCCTGTTGGCTGCCAAGGTTTGCCGAACTCTCGACGGCTGTCGGAGCGACGGACTGGACGTAGAGGCCTGGGTTCGGCAGAACCTGGTGGACATCCTCACGCTGGGCTCGCGTTCTGTCGAGGTCGATGTTGCCGCCTTTCGCCGCGTCACGGCGGGGCGGAACATCAAGCTCCAGCCTTGTTTCGACGATCATCACACGACGGACGGCTATCGTTACGCGCCGATCGAAGTGGTGCGCGGCGTGTTCGCGAATTGGTGGCAACAAGGGGCGGACGGCGTCGTGACGTTCAACTGGTCCAACGCGCCGCCTGAGGTGTGCCAAGCCGTCGGCGCTCCGCCCGGCCCGCTGACGCATCGCCAGGCCTACCGGGAAATCGGCAGCTCCAAGACGATGGAGTTCAAGGACAAGACGTTCGTTGTCGAACGGCGCGGGGGTTACCCCTGGGCGGAAGGTTTCTTCAATCGCAACGACACCGCCCCGCTGCCGCTGGCGTTGGCGGCCGAGGGCACGCCGGCCACAATCCGAGTGCGGCTCAGCGACGATCTGGCGGCGTCCGCCGCACGGGTCAAGTCGCTGTGCCTGCGGACGGTGTTGTTCAACGCCGCCGACGATCAGCGTGTGGCAGTGCGTCTGAACGGATTCACGCTGCCGCTGCGGGAAAGGGATCCGCAGTGGAAGGACCCCCAGATTTTCTCGCCCCGACCGCAGCCTGCGTCAGGCGGTACCGGCGACTACCGGATCGATCCCCGCCAGCGGCTGCTGCGTTTGGATTTCGCCGTCACCCCGACCCAGTGCAAGTTGGGCGAGAACGTCGTCAGCATCTGCCTGGCCGCGCCCCCGCCGGAAGCAACCCGCTCGAGCGTGGCGCTGGAGAAGCTTGAATTCGACGTGCGGTACGTGTAGGCCGAGCACCGCGATGGGGGTCATTCGGTCAGTTTCGAGCGATACTTGGCTGGCGCACGGACAAAGCTGTCTGCACAGCTCTGCGTGTCGAAAAACATCGTCTGGCCCCCGACTTCGGCTTTGACCGGCGGCCCTTTGGATCCGAGGGCCTCGCCGCAGACCGGACATTTCGCCTGTTCCAGCGCCGCCTCTCGGTCTTCCGGCGGCAACTGCTCGATCACCTCCCGGTTCTTCTCCGCCTCCCGCACCGCCGCGGGCTCTTCGCCACACCCGGCGACCAGAAACGCGACTGAACACAGCGCCACGAAAAAGAAAATCCGCTGCATTGGAAGGGCTCTTTCGCGTCAGAGTTCGACTTCGTGTCAGAAACTGGCGGCTGGCTGCCGGACCGCGCCGCCCGCCATCGCTCCGTTCGGTGAAACGGCAACATCCCTCACCATTTCGCAGCCACCTCGCCCGCCGCCCGCTGGGCGATGATCAGCAGGGTGGCCGTATCGATCGTGTCCGGAATCAGGCGGACGGAGCCGTCAACCAACACAAACTGAACGCCTGCCGGGTGCAGGCTGGAGTACGCCCAGACATCCGTTCCCATCAGCTTGAGAGCGTTCGTGCTCCAGACTCCCCGCATCACCGCCGCCCAACCCGGCCCGATCGCCGACCGCGAACCAGACCAGGTTGCACCTCGCCAGGGTTTGTTGTTGAACGCCCGCTCGCCCACCATCAACACATTGGACGTGCCGTCCAGGACATGCTGCGTGGACAAATTGGCATTGTAATACATCATCCCATTGCCGGGATCTGCATGGACTCCGGCATCCACATGAGCCCCCCACATTCCGACATAGTTCGACGTTCCGAAATTGCCCCGGTAGTTGTTGCGGGCAGGCCCGACGTCCGACGGACACCGATACATCGGAATCTCCGACTGGCAAAGTTCGTACAGCGGGCCGCTCGTCGCCGTCGGGAACTTGTCGATCGTGGGATTGAGTTGCTCGTACAGCGTGTTCTGTTCGGCGAACGGCAGGATGAACACGCCCCAACCCCAACCATTGGCAGAGTCATTCCGAAAAGCGGTAAACGCCGGAGGAAACCGCAGAAAGGAATCGTGATAGTTGTGCATCGCCAAGCCGATTTGCTTCAGATTGTTCGAGCATTGCGAACGACGTGCGGCCTCGCGAGCGGCTTGGATCGCGGGCAACAGCAGCGCGACCAGAATGCCGATGATGGCGATCACCACCAAGAGTTCGACAAGAGTAAAACCGGACTTGTTGCAGACGAGACCCCTACGATGTCCTAAATTCATTACACCTCCCCCGCCCTGATAAGACCCACAAAGACTGAGTGACTCCACGCCAAGCAACACCTTACGCGACCATCGACAACGTGTCAAGATTCCGCTGTCGGGCGTCATTAGAAATATCCCCTGTTTCTGACCAAAAGAAAAAACAGGCTTTATTCAGCATTATTCAAGGCTTTCGCTCCTCGTTGACGCCGTCGAAGTTCAGGGCACCGGCAGGGGCCAGGAACTCCGTCCAGGAACCGACAACACCTCAACTGGCCACCATCTTCTCCAAAACCGCATTGGTCTTCAGACGCCCCAAGAAACGCACCCTTTCCCGCGTCAGGAAATCCAACATGTCAACGGACATGTAGCCCGCGTCCAAGCGGATGTCGAACACGTAGGCCAGACGGAGCGCGCTCTGAACCACGTTGGTCAGGAACCGCAAGATGCCTTCGGCCGCGTAGGCATGGCCCCGCCGAACGTAGATGATACCAGTCCTTTTCGTTTTTCGTTTTCGCTCGGGGGGCGGCGCGGGGTAGTGGGAAGCGGAAGGATCCGCCGGACGAGCCGGCGGCATTCTGGGAATCGGACGAACTGGCGCGATTTGCGGAGTCCTGGGTGCGAGGGTGGCGAGGAGGAACGCTGGCTAGGATTGGAAGTACGCGACGGCGTTTTGGAAAAGTTTCAGGCCCTCGCCGGGGGCGGAGGTTGGCCGCCGGGTCCACTGGGGGTGGTGCGTGGAATCGATGTTCCGTTCGGGGTGGGGCATGAGGCCCAGGACGCGGCCGGTTTCGTCGCAGATGCCGGCGACGTTGGCTTGGGAGCCGTTGGGGTTGTGCGGGAAGGGGACGTCTTCACTGCCGGTGGGGTTGATGTAACGCAAGACCAACTGGCCGGCATCAGCGAGGCGGGTCAGTTCGGTCTCGTTGCGGGCGACGAATTGGCCCTCGGCGTGCGCGACAGGCAGTTCGAACTTGTCCAGGCCCCGGAGGAAGACGCACTTGTCGCCGTCGGCAGCCAGATGCACCCAACGGTCTTCGTAGCGGCCGGTGTCGTTCAGGCAGAGCGTGGCGGGAGGCCCCTGCTGGTCGTCCGTCAGCAGGACACCGGACTTGATCAGCACTTGAAAGCCGTTGCAGATGCCCAGGATCAGCTTGCCGGCCGCCTTGAACTCGGTCATAGCGTCTTTCAGGTGGTGCTGGAACAAGTTGCCCAGAATCCGGCCGGCCGCGACGTCGTCGCCGTAGCTGAAACCGCCAGGAACGCACAGGATCTGGTAGTCCTGCGCCAGAGTCGGGTTTTCCAGCAACCGGTTCACGTGCAAGACATCGGCATGACCGCCCGCCTGCTCGAACGCGAAGGCGGTCTCCTGATCGCAATTGGTTCCCGGTGCCCGCAGCACCATCACTCGAGGTTGGACCATCGGCATCCTCACCAGCGCAGCGGCTTCTGCCACGCTTCCTTCAGGTCTGCAAGTTCGGCATCGACTACCAGGACGCCCGACGCGCCGGTTTCGTGGATTTGCAATCGGGTTCCGGAGGTGACTTGGCCGACCACCGCGTGCGGCACGCCATTCAGCGCCCGTTCGAATGCCTCGCGGGCGTCCGGCGGCACTTCACATAAGAACCGCGTGTTCGATTCGGAGAACAACAGGCAAGCGTCCCCTTTCGCACCGGCCAGATCGCCGCAATCCTGGGGCACGGCGTCCAGTTGAAGCGACATCCCCAGTCCGCCCGCAAAGGCCATCTCGGCGGCCGCGACCGCCAGGCCGCCTTCGCTCAGGTCATGGCAGGCGCGGACGCAGCCGGCCGTGATCGCCGCGTGGACGGCCGCGAACGTTCGCTTGGCCGCCGCCGCGTCGACGGCGGGTGCCTGGCCGCCCGTCAGGCCCTCGACCAGGCTCAAGTGCGACCCGCCCAACTCGGCCCTCGTCACGCCCACCTGATAGATCAAGTTTCCCGCCTGTTTCAAGTCCATCGTCACACAGCGACTGACGTCGTCCACTTGGCCCAGGGCGCTGATCAGCAGCGAGGGCGGGATGGCAATCGTCCGCTTCACCCCGGCGGCGTCCGTGTAAGTGAATTCGTTGTTCAGACTGTCCTTGCCGCTGATGAACGGCGTCTGCAGCACGACGGCCAGGTCGTGACAGGCCAGCGCGGCGCGGACCAGGGAGCCGAGCGTCTCGGGCCGATCGGTGTAGCCCCAGCAAAAATTGTCCAGGATGGCGATCCGCCGCGGGTCGGCACCGACCGCCACGCAATTGCGCACCGCCTCGTCGATCGCGCTGGCCGCCATGTGGTACGTGTCGAAGTCGCCGTAACGCGGGTTCATCCCACAGGCGACGACCAGCCCGCGGCGCGACGAGAGGACGGGCCGCAAGACGGCCGCGTCGCTGGGGCCGTCGTTCTGCACGCCGAGAAGCGGCTTGACGACGCTGCCCGCCTGAACTTCGTGATCGTACTGGCGGACCACCCATTCCTTGCTGGCGACGTTCAGCGAGCCCAGGATCTTCCGCAGGGCGCCGGTCCAGTTGCGCACGCCGCGGCCGATGGCGGCCAGCGGCTGCCACGGGCCGTGGGGTCCGGCCAGGGGCTGGACCGGCGGCGGCTGGTACACGGCCGTACGCACGACCGGCGGCCGGCCTTCGTGCAGGAAATCCATGGGAATCTCGCCGACCAGTTGGCCGTCGTATTTCAGCTCCAGCTTGCCCGTGGGCACGAACTGGCCAATGATCGTCGCCGGGACGTCCTCCGATGCGCACAGTGCCGAGAACTCCGCCCAATGCTCGTCCGGCACGGACAGCACCATCCGCTCCTGGGCTTCCGAAATCCAGATTTCGGTGTAGGACAAACCTTCGTACTTAAGCGGCGCCCGTTCCAGCCACACCTCTGCGCCGATGTGCTCGCCCATCTCGCCCACGGCGCTGGAGAAGCCGCCGGCGCCGCAATCGGTCACGGCGTGGTACAAGCCGCGATCGCGGGCCGCGAGCAACACGTCCAGGAGCATCTTTTCGGTGATGGCGTTGCCGATCTGCACAGCGCCGCCGGACACCGTTTCGCTTTCGCTGGTCAGTTCCGCCGAACTGAACGTGGCCCCGTGGATGCCGTCCCGCCCGGTGCGTCCGCCGATCGCTACGATCCAATCGCCGGGGCGGGGTTCTTTGAAGCTCTTGTCGTGCGGCAAGATGCCGACGGTGCCGCAATACACCAGCGGGTTGCCGAGATACCGTGGATCGAAATAGACCGCGCCGTTGACCGTGGGAATGCCCATCCGGTTGCCGTAGTCCCGCACGCCCGACACGACGCCCTTCATCACGCGGCGCGGGTGCAGCGCGCCCGGCGGCAGATCTTCAGGGCGAGTCTCGGGCGGGGCAAAGCAGAAGACGTCAGTATTGCAGACGGGCTTGGCGCCCAGGCCCGTGCCCAGCGGGTCGCGGATCACGCCGCCGATGCCGGTGTTCGCGCCACCATAGGGTTCCAGGGCGGACGGGTGATTGTGCGTCTCCACCTTGAACACCACGTTGAGTTGGTCCTCGAAGCGGACCACGCCGGCGTTGTCCTTGAAGACGCTCACGCACCAGTCGTCCGCGCCCAGATCGTTGCGGATCTGCTGGGTGGCGGCGAAGATCGTCTCCCGCAGCATGTTCTCGAACCGCCGCTGGCCGCGTTCGTCGTGGTACACAATCCGCCCGGCCAAGGTCTTGTGGCTGCAATGCTCGCTCCAGGTCTGGGCCACGGTCTCCAGTTCGATGTCCGTCGGATCCCGGCCCAGTTGGCGATAGTACTGCTGGATCGTCTGCATTTCGACCAGGGTCAGATACAGCTGCCGGCTGCGGCTGAGCCGGGCCAGCGCGTCGTCGTCCAGGTCCCGGACGGGCACCGCGATCAGCTGAAACTGATAGGGAGCGCCGATGTGCAGTTGCTCCAGTTGCAGCGGACCGATGAAAAACTGTTCGATCGAATCGTTGGCCAGCACTTTGGAGCACAGGGCTTGCAGCGGTTCGCCGACAAGTCCTTCGATCCAAATCTTGCGGAACGTCCGGGCTTCATCGGCCCGCAGGTGGAAGTCCGCGATCGCTTGCCGCACGCTGATCGCCACCGGGTCCATCACGCCCGGCTTGGGCAGGACGTGGACCGGACAGGCCGACGCGGCGGCTTCGGGCGGCGACTGGGCCAGCGCCGGATCGCCGACGGGGGCCACGATAGTCCGTTCCACGATGGGGTCGGAGAGCAATTCGCGGGCGAGCAACTCGACCTGCTCGCGAGTCAATTCGCCCTGCAACAGATAGCCGTAGGCGGCGTGGATGGTGAGGTGGTCGCCGAGTCCCAGATCGGCAGCGTCGGCGGCCACCCGCCGGCCTGCCAGGTCCGGCCGTCCGGCAGCCGGATAGATGTCAACTTGCCACAGAGTCACGGTTGCTTTTTCCTAGCTGCAAGAGCCGCACGAGTTCCGCGGGATCGTTTCCTTCCAGTGCCTGGCGAAATTTCGACAGCACTTTCCCAAACTTGTCGAGAGACTGCAAGACGTGGCGGCGGTTCTCGCTGAGAATTTGACGCCACAATTCGACGTCGCCCGCCGCCAAGCGGGTCGTATCCTGCCAGCCACGGGCCGCCAGAATCAGGTCCTGGGGATCGGCGGCGGCGGCCAGCGCCGAGGCCAGCAAGTGCGGCAAATGGCTGATTTCCGCGACCGCCCGATCGTGTTCGTCGGGCGACATCCGCAGCACGCGGGAGCCCAGGGATTGCCAGAACGACTCCACCTGGGCGACGCGGCGTTCCGAGGCGGTCTCTGCCGCCGTGACCACGGTGACGCAGCCCTCGAACAGGTTTGGATCGGCGAATTCCGGGCCGCTTTTCTCGCTGCCGGCCAGGGGATGGCTGCCGACGAACACGCCGCCGCCTGCCAGTCCGACGGCCAGCGCGCGGCAGATCTCGCCTTTGGTGCTGCCGGCGTCGGTGATCAGCGCATCGGCCCGACAGACGCGGCTGACCTGTTGGACGTGGTCCGCGATGTGGCCGACGGGCGTACAGACGACGATCAACTCCGCGTCCGCCACGCCTTGCCGGACATCGGTTGTAACCCGCGAGACAGCTCCGCTTTCTTCGGCCACGCGCAAGCGACTGGCGGTCCGGCCGATGCCGACCACGGTCCGCGCCAGGGCACGCTGGCGGAGGGCCAGGCCAATCGACCCGCCGATCAATCCCACGCCGATAATCGCGACGGTGTCCAGTTTCATGTTGCAGCGCGTTGTTGTCGAGACGCGTGCCGCGCGGCTTCATACACCTCGGCCAGCGGCACTCGGCACTCCTCGGCCACGCGGCGGCACTCGTCATACTCCGGCGAAAACCGTGCGGCGCCGCCCGCGCCGATCGCCAACTTGCCCGCCACCGGCCCCCAGGGCGTCTCGACCTGACACGCCTCCCGCTTCAGCTTGTGCCGACGGGCCGGCCAGCGGCGGACGCCCAGGGTGGTCGTCTCGCGGAAGAGGATCTCTTCCAACGCCAGCACGTCGTCCGCCCGGCAAATCACGCTCAACATGACCGCCGGCCGGTTCTTTTTCATCTGGATGGCCGTGGTATAGACGTCCAAGGCGCCGGCGTCCATCAAGCAAGCAGTCGTGTGCCCGATGATTTCGCCGCTGACGTCGTCCAAGTTGGTCTCCAGGATCCACACCTGGTCCGACTCGATCTCGTCGTCGATGTGGCCGACGATCAGTCGCAGGAGGTTGGCCTGCGTCTCCAAGTCGCGCGTGCCGGCTCCGTAGCCGATGCGTTCGATCCGCAGGGCGGGCAGCGGACCAAAGCCCTCGGCCACCGTACTGACGATGGCGGCACCCGTGGGCGTCGTCAACTCGGCCTGAACGTCCGAGAGGGCGAGCGGGACGCCCTGCAGCAATTCCGCCGTCGCCGGAGCCGGGATGCTGACCCGCCCGTGCGCGATCTCGATGAATCCGGAACCGGTGGGAACCGGCGAACAAACAAGGCGTTCGACACCCAGCAGGTCCAAACCGATCGCGCTGCCGACCACGTCGGCAATCGAATCGACGGCGCCGACTTCGTGGAAGTGGACTTTCTGGATCGTCGTCCCGTGGACCTTGGCTTCGGCCTCACCCAACCGCGTGAAAATGCGTTTGGCCAAGTCCTTTTGCGGCGGCGACAAGCGGCTGGCGTCGATCATGTCCGTGATGTGGTGCAAGTGCCGATGCTTATGTTCGGGCTCGTAGATCACGTTTACCTTCAGCGCCCGGAAGCCCTTTTTCTTGACTTCCTGGGCTTCCAGCCGGCAACAGGGCAGCCCCAGCGAATCGATGCCGGACTGGATGGCCGCCAAATCGGCGCCGGCGTCCACGAGCGCGCCGAGCATCATGTCGCCGCTGACGCCGCTGGGGCAGTCCAAGTACGCGATTTTCATCAGCCGGAACCCTTCCTGGTTTGTGGGGTTGGGTGTGGTTGTGGGCTCCTCACAGCCTGTTGAAAAAACCGCCAGGTGGGGACAAGCAGCTCGCAACAGTCGTTTTCCTTGGGCTTTTTTAACGCAGCTCGGAGCCAGTCCCTTTTTTCAACAGGCTTCTAAGCCTACCGAGATCGAGGCTCGTAGCCAAGCGGGCAACCGGGCTGCCTCTTCGCTCCAGCTGCAACTTGACGTATACTGATTCGGAGATGCCGTACCCTGGAAAGCTGGAGCTGCCCATGTCCACCGCCGCCGTGCCCCGACAAGAAACTCGACCGGCGAAACGAATCCCTCCGCTGCAAGCGGGGGACCGGCTGACGCGGGCCGAGTTTGAACGGCGTTACCGGTCCATGCCCCAGGTCAACAAGGCGGAACTCATCGAGGGAGTTGTCTACATGCCGTCGCCGGTATCGAACGAAGGCCAGTCTTCTCCGCATTTTGACCTCATCACGGTCCTGGGAATCTATCGTTCCCAGACCCCCGGCATTCAGGGCGGGGATAATGGCACGGTGCTGCTGGACTTGGATAACGAGCCGCAGCCCGATGTCTTCATGCGGATTCTGCCGCAGTACGGCGGCCAGTCCGGGGACCGCGGCGACTACGTGGAAGGTGCTCCCGAGTTGGTGGCTGAGGTGACGTCAAGCAGCGCCAGTTACGATCTGCACGACAAGCTGCGCGCCTATCGCCGCAACGGCGTCTGCGAGTATGTTGTCTGGCGCGTGTGGGACGGCGAGATCGACTGGTTCGTACTGCGCGAGGAAGTCTACCAACGCCTGACGCCCACGGCGGAGGGCGTGTACCGCAGCGAGGTTTTTCCCGGCTTCTTTCTGGACGCGGCGGCCCTCGTGGCGGGCAACCTGGCACAGGCGATTCAGGTCGTCCAACAGGGCTTGAACAGCCCCGAACATGCCGAATTTGTCGCCCGTCTTCAGCAGGCGCGGAACCAGATTCAATCCCAGGCACCTCAACCGTGAGCGTCGAATTCACGAAGGCCGAACTCGAGGCGTATCTGGACGAAGCCCTCGACGCCGAGCGGATGGCGGAGGTCGAGCGGGCGTTGCGCAGCCGTCCGGAGTTGCTGCGGCGGTTAGCCCAGATCAACGCGCGCCGCGATTGCGGGGTCCACACCGTCGGCGAAATCTGGCGCCGGCATCACGTCGGCGTCCCGACGCGCGAAGAACTGGGCAGCTATCTGCTGGGCGTGCTGCCCAAAGACTATGCCGCGTACATCCGCTTTCGAGTCGCCACGCTCAAGTGCCGCTATACGGTCGCCAATCTGCAGGATCTGCAAGCGCAGCAGCAGGAAGCCGAGGCCCAGGTCGCCGCCCGCCGCCGGAAGTACTTCCAGTCCAGCGTCGGGCGTCTGCAGGAATGAAGGCCGCAGCGAAACCTGCCGCCGGCTCTCGTCCGGAACGGCTCGCAAACAGGGTCGTCCTCACACCCAGCGATGTGCGCGGTACCAGTCGACGGTCTGGCGAAGTCGCTGCTCCAGCGAACAGGGTTCGGAGAACCCCAGCTGTTCGCAAATCGCTTGCGGCGACGCGGCCCAGGACGGCTGAATGCTCTCACGCATCTTGTCCACATTCACAATCACCGGTTGCCGACTCAGGCGGGCGAACAACTCCGTCACGCCGGCGACCAGCCAAGGCAGCGGTTCGACCAGATGGAGCAGGAACACATGCCGGCGTCCGAGCGTTTGGGCGATCATCCGTCCCAACTCGGCATACGTCACATAGCGGCCGGAACAGGCGAAATAGTAGCCTTCGCCGACGGACGGACCGCTTTCGCGTTTCGCCAGGCGCGTGCCGCGTTCGGCCGCTCGCACCAAAACGTCCACCAAATCCTGGACGTGGATCAGCGACAGCGGCGGCGGCGCGAAGGTCGGAATCGGGTGGATTCCCAGCGTGGCGATCGAGCGAAACATGGGCAACAGCAGCCGATCCCAAGGCCCAAACACAATCCCCGGCCGCACCACCGTCGTGGGCACGCGGTCCGCCCAGGCCAGCGCAGCCAGTTCGCCCGCCCGCTTGCTGCGGCCGTAATCCGAGACCGGCGCGGGAGGATCGGACTCGCGCCGAAGGCTGCCTTCGGCGGCCGGTCCGGCCGCCGCCAGCGACGAGACCGTGACCAGCACCGGCGGCCGGGGCTGTGACGCGCAAGCGCGGGCCAGGTTCCATGTCCCTTCGCCGTTGACCTGCATCAGCGCCTCGGCGCCAGACGCCGCTACCAAACCGGCCAGATGGAAGACGGTGTCCACGCCGCGGACGGCGGCCGCCAGACTGTCCGGTTGATTGACGTCGCCCAAGACCAGCTCAGCCCCCGCTTTGCGGAGGTGGCGGACTCGTGACGTGGGCCGAACCAGGCAACGGATGCGGCACGCGCGGAGGGCCAACTCACGGACGAGGTTCCGTCCGATGAAACCGCTGCCGCCCGTGACCAAAACCGTGTTCATGGCTGATGCCGCTGCGGCGAGCGTTGTTTGGGGGGCTGGGGAGCCCGGACCAGGTCGGTTTGAATCCTCCGCAGAATTCCGCGGGCTACTTCCTCCTTGGTGCCCGACAAGCAATCCAGGGACTGGCCTCTACGATCGACGATCTCGACCTGGTTGCAGTCCGAATTCATCGCCTCGGGACCGTTGATCACCATCAGATCGCAGCTTTTTTTCTCCAGTTTCACGAGCGCCCGAAGACGTCGATCGTGTGTCTCCAGGGCGAAACCGACCAGCCATTGTTCCGGCCGCTTCAGAGCGCCCAGCGTAGCCATGACGTCGGGCGTTTCCACCAAGCGCAATTCCAAGGGCTGGCCTGTCTTGGCGATTTTCTGCGAGTGGACCCGGTGCGGGCGATAATCGCACGGGGCGGCGGCCCCGATCACGCCGTCACAGGCAGGAAAGGCGGCCCGGCAGGCGTCCAGCAATTCCTCAGTGGACACGACCGCAATCACTCGCGCCCCGGCGGGATACTCGAGATGGACGGGACCGCTGACCAGCGTAACCTCGTGCCCCAGGTCCAGAGCCGCCATCGCCAGCGCGCACCCCATCCGTCCGCTGGAGCCGTTCGTCAGATAACGAACGGGGTCCAAGTACTGGCGAGTGGGGCCCGAAGTAATCAGGATGCGAGCCATGGGTGTGAGTCTGGCTCCCTTGGCAGGAGTGTTCTATCCGTTGCCCAACTCTCCGCGGACGGCCTCAAAAATCACTTCCGGATCGACCATTCGGCCCGCTCCGCGGGCGCGGCAGCTGAGCCAGCCATCGGTCGGGTCCAGAAGGTGGACGCCATCGGCCCGCAACTGCTGGACGTTCCGTTGCACGCTCGGCTTATTCCACATCGCGGTGTTCATCGCCGGAGCGACGAAGACCGGGCCGGCGAATGACAGGTACAAGGTGCTCAGCAAATCGTCGGCGATCCCGTGGGCGGCTTTGGCCAGAAAGTTGGCCGTCGCCGGAGCGACGCACAGCAGATCGGCCTTTTCGGCCAACTGGATGTGCGCGCCCAGCGGCAATCCCGGCTGGTCGAAGACGCTGGTCCCCACGGGTCTGCCCGTCAGAGCCTGAAAGGTCGTCGGGCCGACGAACCGCGTGGCGGCTTCCGTCATGACCACGCTCACCCCGGCGCCGGCCTGCACCAGGCGGCTGACCAAAGCGGCCGTCTTGTAGGCGGCGATACCGCCCGTCACGCCGATAATCAATTCGCGGCCATTCATAGGTCGCCCAAGTTGAGTTCCGGTTCCTCGCGCATCCCCGGCATCTCGCCGGTGATTCGGACTTGATTCGAGCTATCCAGGTAGATCTTGTCCTGGGCGATCTCCTGGAGCACGATCTTCATGCGGTCGGCTGTCTTCATGTTGACCAGCGGCCGGCTGCCCTGATTCAACTGCACCAGCCGCTTCTGAATCAACGTAGACAGTTTGAACCGACCGCCCACTTTGTTGACAATCGCTTCTTCCTTCAGTTCGTCAAGCATGCATTTACCTCTTTCTTGACAGCAGGTTGGAACTTGGTCCCGACCGGATCGGGAGGTAGTCCCAACCTACGATGGTTGCGGGCGCACGGTCGCGTCAGGCTCTCCGGCGTGTGACAAAAGAATATCGCAGATTTCGCGGACCGCCCGGTCCACGGCATCGTTAATGACTTCGTACCGATAGCGGTCTTTGCGGGCCATCTCGCGGCGGGCGACGGCCAGTCGGCGCTGAATTGACTCTTCGGACTCCGTCCCGCGGCCGCGCAAACGGCGCTCGAGCTCCCCCAGCGAACCGGGATCGACGAAAATGGTAATCGCCTCTGGATGCTGCTCCAGAACCGCCAAAGCACCTTCCACGTCAATTTCTAAGATTACCCATTTTCCAGCGGCAAGACCAGCCGTCGTCTCGCTCCGCAGGGTTCCGTACAAATGGCCGCGTCCGAAGACTTCTTTCCACTCCAGGAACTCGCCCGCCGCTCGGCGGCGGCAGAATTCCTCGTGCGACACGAAGTGGTAGTCTACGCCGTCTCGCTCGCCCAGCCGCGGCGAACGCGTCGTGGCCGAGACGCTCAACTGCAGCGGCAGCGGACAAGTCTCCAGCAACCGCCGCACCACGGTCGATTTGCCTGCCCCGGAGGGGCCGGAAATAATCACCACTTCGCACCGGGATGAACCGCTCATTCGATGTTCTGAATCATTTCCCGTATACGCTCGATGGCCGTCTTGATCTCGACGACATGGCGGGCAATCTCCGCGTCGTTGGCCTTGGAGCCGATGGTGTTGGTTTCCCGCTGCATCTCTTGGATGACGAATTCGAGTTTCCTCCCGCTGGCCTGCTCGGTCCGGGCGATGGACTCGAATTGCTGCAAGTGGCTGCGCAACCGCACGATTTCTTCCGAGATGTCGCTGCGATCCGTAAACAGCCCGACTTCCCGCACGACGTCCGCCGGCTGGATCTCCAAGCCGAATTCCTCCAGCAGCTTGTTCAGCCGCTCCAGCAACCGCTTCCGATAGGCCTCGACCACCAGCGGCGCCCGTTGCTCGATCTGCTCCAAGTCGGCGACGATGGCCTCGCAGTTGGCGTGCAAATCCCGGCCCATCGCCGCGCCCTCGTCGGCTCGCATCCGCGATAAGCTCTGCAGGGCTTCGGTCAACGTTGTTTCGACCAACGGCCAGACGGTTTCAGCGTCCAGACGATGCTGGGCATTCTCGGCGACCACGCCCGGCAGCGTCAGGACCGAGTCGATCCGCACGTCGCCCGCCCAACCGGCGCGCTGGCCCACTTCCCGCAACTGGCGATAGTAACTGGCCAGAACAACCTCGTTCAGCTGAAAGTCATCCGGCGACGACTCGCGGTCCACGCGGACACTCACCGTCACTGTGCCACGATGCAACCGATTCCGGACGAGGGCTTCAATCTGGGGCTCCAAACCGCCGTAGCCTTCGGAAACCCGCAGGGAGACCTTCAGAAACCGGTTGTTCACCGTGCGCAACTCGACCGCTACCCGGACGCCATCCTGTTGGCGCTGGGCCTCGCCGTGACCGGTCATGCTCAGCAACGAGACTGCCATATCCACCGCAAACGGAAAAACGAACGGCCCCATTTCGCAGCGCGATTCCCCCACCCGCCGTACAATCCTGGCCTGAATCCCACGGCCAGTGCCGCGGCTCGCAGAGCCAAACCGCAACGCGAGGCGACCGCCGTGGACTACTGCTTTTGTTTCGCCTGCGGAGCCTCCACCGGCGGCGCGGCGTCTGCCGGCGCTGCCGAACCGCCGCCGGACGCGGCCTTGGCTTCGCCCGCACCGGCCCCCGTGCCGCCCGAGTCGTTCGGCGACGCCTCCGTGCTGCTCGACGCATCGGCCGCAGCCGGCGCGGGGGCGGCGGAGGTGTCCTCTCTTTCCGGCAGGGGCGTGGTCGCCGAAGTTCCGCCGCCCGGTCGCGCCCGGCTCGACTCTCCCCACTGGTCTTGCGACCCCAGGAACCAGATCGACAACATGCACAGTCCGATCCAGACCGCAGCGGTCACCATGGTCACGCGCGTGAACGTGTCGCCCGCCTTGGTGCCAAAGGCACTCTGGCCGCCCATGCCGCCCAAAGCGCCGGTCAGGCCTCCGCCTCGTCCCCGCTGGACCAAGACCAGCAGAATCAGGAACACCGAGACGGCAAAAATCAGAATTCCGAACACGTAGTGCAAAAACGTGCCTGCGGCAAACAGTACAGACGTCATGGAACAGGTAACTCCCTTGCAGATTTCACACACACATTACCGCGTCGGGCGCCATGGCGAAGTTGGCCCCAGAAGCCGGGCTGCTCGGAAACGGACGAGCTGCCCCGGGACTTCTTCCGGCTCGGCTCAAACCGCCGCCTGGATGATCGGCACGAAATCGTTCGCCTTCAGCGACGCGCCGCCCACTAACGCTCCGTCGATATTCTCCTTGGCCAGCAGTTCTTTGGCATTGCTCGGCTTCACGCTACCGCCGTACTGGATCCGCAATTCGGCCGCCAACACCGCTCCCAAGCGGGCCTCCAAGGCATTTCGCAGGTCGGCGTGGACTTCTTCGGCCTGCTCCGGCGTCGCGTTCACGCCAGTCCCAATCGCCCAAACGGGCTCGTACGCAATCACCAGAGTCTTCGCCTGCTCCGTCTTCAGACCGGCCAGCGAGCCGTAGACCTGCTCCCGGACGATGTCAAACGTCTTGCCCGCTTCCCGTTCCTGCAAGGTCTCGCCAACGCAGACAATCGGGATCAGGCCGGCCGCCACTGCGGCGTGGACCTTGCGGCACACCGCCTCGTTGGCCTCTCCCAGAATCCGCCGCCGCTCGCTGTGCCCCAAAATCACGTACTGGCACCCCACGTCGACCAGCATGTCGGCGCTCGTTTCGCCCGTGAAGGCGCCAACCTTCTCGTGATACATGTTCTGCGCGCCAAGTCCAACGACCGTGCCCTTCACCACGCTCGCGACGGCATCCAAATAGACATTGGGCGGGCAGACCGCGATCTCAACCGCGCTGACCTTGCCGACGCGTTCGACCAAGTCATGCACCAACGCCACAGCGCCGGCACAATCCAGGTTCATCTTCCAGTTCCCAGCAATGAACGGACGTCTCACAGCTAATCTTCCTTACTAAATAGACGTTTTGATCTGATTCTTGTGCTTAACCACGCCAAGGACGTTTCCTGCAAAACTGGCAGACTGTGCCTCGTCTGTCCGACTACGAACCCAGTAAAGTACCATACCCGCCTACGACTCGTCGAGGGGAAATCCAAAGTTGCCTAAAGCGCAAAGCGACCTTCACCCGCAGAAGCGCACGTCCAGACGGCGATCCACCAGACAAAACTCCGAAAACAACGACCTTTGTTGCCTACGAAGACGATAGGGGACCTAGGAAGACCAGTGGCGATTGGCACGCCGTCGGATGACAGCCCATCGAGCACTCACGCTTGCTGACGCTGTCGATGGGCGAATGAGCGATCGAACCTCGCCAAGCGTGTATTCAGGTCTGTTACTAGTCTTGTTCAGGAGCAGTAGAGATGAAGTATCGTGTCGTGCTGGCGGTCGTGATGAGCGTAGGGTTGACAACACTGGTTGCGAACGCTCACGCCTTGGAACGCTTCCGTGCCTTCGGCGGTGACGCCATCCAAAAAGATGGGGCGGAGCAGAAGTGCGGCGTTGAACAGAAGTGCGGTCCGGCCCAGAAGTCCGGTCCGGCCCAGAAGTGCGATCCCGTCCAGAAGTGCGATCCCGTTCAGAAGTGCGGCCCGGCGCAGAAGTGCGGCCCGGCGCAGAAGTGCGGCCCGGCGCAGAAGTGCGGCCCGGCGCAGAGGTGTGGACTTCTTGGCCGCCTTGGTGCAGTCCAGAAGGGCTGTGGCGAGATCGTCTGTGACAAGGGCGCTTGCCAAAAGGCAGGACCGTGCCAGAAGGATGGTCCGCACCAGAAATCAGGTTGCCACCAGAAGTAATCACGGCGCTTGATCGGCCTGGACGTCAGGTTCTCTGCGGGCGGACGGCCAAGCGAAATTGAAGACAGCAGTCCAGAACCCTTGAATTGCGATTCAAGGGTTCTTTTTTTGTGTTGCCACGTGCTGCGAAACTCCGAAAAGTGTACGGATGCGGCCAGCCTGACTTGCGTGAACTTGACGATGCTCCGTCGCCGGTGGCGGGTTTGGCGACAGAAGCGGCTCCAGGACGAATTCGGAGTTACAGGGATGTGGCTCGATGCGTGTTTGCCCTTTTGGAAGCTGAGACTGATCCGCAACCAGCGACTGGCGCGCCAGTCGCTTCTGTGCCGCAATCGGCAGCGATTCGCCCAGTTGGTGGCCTACGTAGCGCGCCGCTCGCCGTACTACGCGCGCATCATTCGGGAGCGGGGCATCGTTCCGGAGCGGGCGCGACCCGAGGATTTCCCGATCTTGACGAAATCCGATCTGATCGAGCACTTTGACGAGATTGTCACCGAGCCCAATCTGACGCGTGAACGCATCGAGCGATTTCTGGCGACGTCGCGGGACCCGCGCGACTTGCTGGATGGTCGCTACGTGGTCGTCCACAGTTCGGGCACGTCCGGCCAACTGACGCTTTGCGCGTACACGCTGCGCGAATGGACGCAGGGCTGGATCAGCCTCTTCCGCGTCCTGCCCTTTCTGGGGCCGTTGCCTCGCCGCACCGCCTTTGTCGGCGCGACCAACGGGCATTTTGCCTCGGTCTCGCTGGTCAGCACGGCGCATTGGCTGACCATCCGCCACTTCCATCGGACGCATCTGTTCGACATCAATCGGCCGTGGCAAGAGATCATCGACGGCTTGAACGAATACCGGCCCCACAATCTGTCCTGCTACGGCTCGATCCTTGGAATGCTGGCCATCGAGCAGGAGCGGAACAATTTGCGGATCCGACCGCGGCACATCCTCTGCGGCGGCGATCCGCTGTTGGCTCATGACCGGGAGCGGGCGGAGCGTGTTTTCAGGGCCCCCGTGTCCGACGTGTACGCCACGACCGAGACCATGGTCTTGGGGTTGTCCGAGCCGCGCAGGAAAGGACTGTTGCTGCTGGAGGACGACCTGTGCATCGAAGTCGAGCAGGACCGGTTGTTGGTCACCAGTCTGCGCCATCATCTGATGCCGCTGATTCGCTATGCCCTTTCCGACAGCGTCATCCTTGCGCCGCAGGAAGAGCCTCGGCAGTATCGCGGATTCCGGCGGATCGAAAGGCTGGCGGGACGCCGGGAGGACAATCTGGACCTCGTCAACGAGCGCGGCGTGCAGGACTTCATTCATCCGCTGCTGCTCGTCGAGTTCTACGTTCCCGGCATCGACCGCTTCCAGGTACGCCGCACAAGTCTGACCAGTCTCGTCTTCCGGGTCAAGCCTCGCGGCAACCTGACACCTGCCGAACTGAACCGCCTGCTGCGGGACGTCCGGCAGCGGTGGCGGGAAATCCTGGCGCAGAAGCACATGCAAAACGTCCGGTATGACGTCGAGTTGACGGACGAGTTGCCCGTCGATGCCCGCACCGGCAAATTCCGGCTGGTCGTCGGTTCCACCGCGAAAGCGGCGTAAGCAGCGTTGCCGCGCTGCTGGCGCCGGCTAGAACCGGTCGGCGCCGCCGAGCTTCTCTTCCGCCTTGTCCGCTTGCCAGGCGACGGCGGTCAGCACGCGGGTGACGGTCAGCGGGTCGGCGGTATCGGCCAACTGGTTGGCTTGAACCACGATCATCTCGCCGGACGGCGTCGGTTGCACGGCGAACGCCCCGTGAACCATTTTCGTGTTGTAGCGGAGCAGGGCCATCGCGTTCTTCTCAGACGCCGGGCCGCAGATCGAGGCCATGGAGATCAAATCGTGGCCTTCGTCGTCCTTGCGCCCGAAGGCGACGAGGATGGTCTGCTTGCGGAGCGTGCCGATGGGAACCACGATCTGCCATGCGTCGTTCGTCTCTTGAACCTGCCAGCCGGCGGCGGCGGCGACGGAGCGGACGAGCGACTTAGGGTCGATGGTGGCCGGGGCCAGATCGCCGAAATCCATGCCGCCGCCGGCCGCCGCCGCGACGGGAACCGCGGCAAGCGGGGTCGTAGCCGGGGCGGTCGCGGCCGCCCCGGCCGCCGGACGTTGGGCCGCCGCCATGGCCTGTTGGATCATGCCCGGCATCATCATGCCGAACCCGGCCCCCATGCCCATGCCCATCGCGTTGCCGCCGGCGCCTCCGCCGCCTTGCTCGGCCATCTTGGCCATGCTGTTGGCGGCCTGGTACATCGTAAAGGCTTGCAGGTCGCCGATCGCCCCCATGCTGCTCCGCGCGTCGATGGCCTTCTGGACTTCCTCGGGCGGGGTGATCGCGTTGATGAAGAAGTCGGCCAGTTCCAAGCCGTACTTGCCAAAGTCGTCACCCAGCTTGGCCCGCGTGCCGGCGGCGATCTCGTCGAACCGGGCCGGCAGATCCAACATGCCGACCTGCATCGTGCCCAACAGATCCGTGAGCCGCGACACGATCAGGTCTCGCAGGTACGACGATATCTCCTCGGTCGTGTACTTGCCCTGCGTGCCGACCAGCGTGTTGATCAGCAGCGCCGAATCGACGACGCGCAGCGAGTACTTGCCAAAGCTCCGCAGCCGGACGATGCCAAAGTCTTTGTCGCGGACCGTGATCGGCTGGCGCGTGCCCCATTTCTGGTCCAGGAACGTCTGCTTGCCCACGAAGTAGACTTGGGCCTGGAAGGGCGATTTCTCCCAGGGAATCGTCAGGATTCGCGTGATCAGCGGGACGTTCAAGGTCGTGAGCGTGTGTCGGCCGGGACCGAAGGTGTCCATCGCCTTGCCGTCTTTGAAGAACACCGCTTCCTGGTTCTCCTGTACGATCAGCTGCGCCCCGAACTTGATATCGGTCGAGCCTTCCGGCGGGACACGGTGCACGATCTCGCGGTTGGAGGCGTCAAAAAAGTCGATGACTTCCAGGCGCATTGCCATAGCGGAGGCTCCTCAGGGTTCGAGTAATCGGATTGGGCCGCCCTGGATTGTAAGAATTTCTGGTGCCCAAGCCAATGACACGCGAAAAGCAGGGGCATCGAACCGAGCAACTACAACGCATCCGCGACGATTTCAACGATGTCGCGCACCGCCGGAGAGGAACGTCCGGCCGCCTGCAACGCGGTGAGCGCTGCAGGGCAGGCGGTGACGAGCGTATCCGCGCCGGTCTCGGCGGCTTCGTCCAGCACCCGCGCGGCCATGCTCTGGCTCAACTCCGGATGAAGCAGGGCGAACACGCCGCCGGGCTCGCCACAGGAATACGCCAGTTTCCGCGACCAAACCATCTCGCGGACGCCCAGGCCGGGAATCTGGCCGAGAATCCGCCGCGGCTCCTCCTCCAAGCCGTGCGTCCGCCCCAGGTACGCGCCGTCCAGAAAGGTGGCGACAGCGGCGGACTGCTGCCGCGGGACGATAAACCCCTGCTGGAGCAGGCGATCGAGATATTGCGTGGCGTGCAGCACTTCGATGCCGCGGAGGTCCGCTCCCAACTCCGGAAAGTCGGTTTTGAACGCGTCAAAGGCACTGGGGCAGGTCGTCACTAGGATCTTGGGCCGAACGGCACGGATTTCCGCGGCCAGTTGTGCAGCCATGGCTCGCGTTTCGTCCTGATATCCGAGCAGCCACAGCGGCTTGCCCGTCGAGCGTTCGTTGCGCAGGAGCGTCGCGTCGGCCTCGGCTGCGGCCAGAATCTTCAAGAACGCTTGAGCGATCTGCGGCTGCTGGTAGGCCGTGTCGCATCCCACGTAGTAAACAACTTCGGCCTGCGGGCGAAACCGATCTTGGCGGCCCAGCGTCTGGAACCGCTCTTCGGCCGGCAGTCCGAAAGGGTTGCCGGTCTGGAGCAGACGCTCTTTGATCTGCTGCACGGGGCCGGGGGCCTTGCCTTGGGCCACAAGGTCGGCGCGGGCCGCCAGGATGGCGGCCGGCGGATGGCAGTCGGCCTTGCACCAGGTCTCGCACAACCCGCACATACAGCAGCGGTACAGCGCGTCGACCAGGTCCGGGGTGTACTCGGCGTAGCCCTTCAGGATTTTGAACAGGATCAAAGCCTTGCCGCGCGGAATGTCCGACTCGCGGCCGCTGATCACGCCGGCCGTACAGACGTGGCGGCACATGAAACAGAAGCGGCAGGCTTCGATGGTGGAGCGATGTTCGGTAATCAGCATGGCGAAATTCTCCGTCGTAAGTGTTCTACGTAGCATGGCTCTCTGAGCCGTGCGGCCCCGGCGAGCGGCCCGGCGTTAGCCGGCCGGTGGCAGCGGCCGGCAACCATTCCACCGGCGGGCTAACGCCCGCCGCTCGCTGGGCACGGCTGTCCGAGCCGCGCTACGGGGGGAATCCCATTTTGCCGGGATTCATGAGGTTGTTCGGGTCGAGCGATTTCTTGATTCCCTCCAGGACTCCGTAGGTCGGGCCGTAGAGTTCCCGCATCAGGCGGCCAAGTTTCAAGCCGATGCCGTGGTGCTCGTTCAGCAGCCCGCCTTCGCGCATGGCGGCCCGCAGGCAGGCGTCCCAGACGCGGTTGTGGAGCTGCGTCGCTTCGTGCGGATCCTCGGGCGGTTCGTCGATGATGAACCGTGCGTACAGCATGCAGCCCCATTCGTACCAGTGTGAAAAATGGCCGATGTAGCGAGCCATGGGAAACTGTTCCTCAATCACCCGTTTCATCGCGCGGTACACGTTTTCGATGTTGGCAAACGTGGCTACGGTGTCCAGCGTGCCGAAGGCCTGCGGCAGGCGGAACATGTGGTTCGGGAAGAAAAAGTCGTAGCGGTGGTCCCACCAGTCCTGGCCCAAGTCGGGGCCCAAATCCTCGTGCTGGAAGGACCGACAGATCGCCAACGCCTTGTTCATCTCCAGATCGACCAGGTCCCGGTCGCCGTCAAAACCGAACACCAGATAGGCGCCGTCCTTTTCGATGCCCAACACGCGGCGGATCAGGCGGCGGGTCTCAGCTTCGTCGTACAGCCGAATGACGCAGGGCCTCAGGCGGCGGACCATCAACTGCCGTCCGGCCTCCAACCCGGCGTGCAAGTCAGGGAACACGAAGGCATGGAAGCGGCGGACTTCGGGCAGCGGGTGGATCTTGAGCGTGGCCTTGGTCATCACGCCGAACGTGCCCTCGGAGCCCAAGAACAGCTGGCTCAGGTCGGGCCCGGAGGCATGGCGGGGAACGGCCAGCGTGTTGACAATACTGCCGTCGGCGAGCACCGCTTCGAGCGACATGACCATGTCTTCGATCTTGCCGTACTTGGTGGACAGCACGCCGGTGCCACGATGCGCCAGGAACCCGCCCAGCGTGGCGCAGCCGATCGAGGCGGGCTCGTGCATCGTCCCGAAGCCTTCCCGCTCCAGGGCCCATTCCAGGTGCTGCATGATGATGCCCGTTTCCGCGGTGACCGTCAACGACTTCTTGTCGATCTCCAGGATGCGGTTCAGCTTCTTGGTGTCCAGCACGATCCCGCCCCGCAGCGGCAAGGCGCCACCCTGCGAACCGGAGCCGCCGCCCCAGACGGTCAGCGGGATCTTGTAGTTGCTGGCAATCCGGCAGATCCGCGAGACTTCCTCCACGCTCCGGGGATGCACGACAAACTCCGGCTCCGGACTGCGGCAACCGCGGTCGATCCACAGTTCGGGGATCCAGAAATAGTCGCACGAGTAGGCGATCTTGTCCGCCTGGCTCGTGGAGACGTTCTCCGGGCCTACGACGTCGGCCAACTCGCTGTACAGGAACTCGTTCAGGTAACTTTCGGTGGGGACGGGCATCAGTTGGTGCTCCAATGATCTGGGGTCAGGTTTACAGATTTCCATTTTCGCGGTCGCGCGGGCTTCCCTTTGGCAGGCTGCTTTCGCCGCGAAAATTGAAATCTGTAAGCCTGACCCCTGCAACTCGCGCGGCGGTCTCCTTGCGCTGGTGCCGCAAGCGCTGATAGAAATCAAAATGGGTCATCACCCGCAGCCGTTCGGCGGCGTGCTCCAGGAACTTCCGCGTCCAGGTCAGTTGTTCATCGTACAAGGTGCTGGTCCAATCGTGCTGGCAATGGGACCAGCACAGCCCGGCGGCTGCCACACGCTCGACCTGCTCCTTGAGGTATTCGTGATAGGCGGCCCAGTTCTGCCAGCCGTGCTCGCGGCGCCATTGGGCGTCGATCCAGCCCTGCATGGGCGTCTCCAGCAAGTCGGAAAATCCCTGCCGAGCGTACCAGAACGGCTGCACGTCCCAGTCGAGTGGGAAGTAGTCGTGGCAGTTGCGGCCGTACGAGCGGACGTACGACATGCCGTGCCGCGCGATGATTTCGAGGATGTCGGGCCGGTCGGCCAGCCCGCGGTAATACGAATACGGCGCGGTCACGCCCCGACAGCGCACGCCCAGGTGCCGCTGGAGCAACTCCACCGGCCGGGCCAACTGCTCTTCGATCCGATCGAAGGGCAATCCCGGCAAGTACACATTGTCCGGGCTCTCTTCGACCACGGTCTTCAGCGGGAAATGCTCGTGCGTATGTTGGGCGATCTCAAACAACCCGGACGCCAGGCACGCTTCCAACTGCGGCCGCAGCCGCTCGATGTTGCAGCCCACAACAAACAGCGTGGCCGGCACGCCGACTTCCCGGTGAATCCGCACGACGGCCTCGAGAAACATCTCGGCCGTGTTGTGCGGCAACGGCTGGCCGACCCACTTCTCGCCGGGCACGCGGCCCGGAATCCGCTCGACATCGTATCCGATCAGCAAGGTGCCATTCATCTCAAGCTTCGCTCCTCGAGGCAAATCGTATCGCCCGTATAGATGATCGTGCTGTTCGGATGATCCACCAGATAGCTGGCCGGCAACTCGGGCGTGGGACGGCCGCGCAGCATCTTGCCCAGCGGTTCCTGCTGTTCCGGAAAACACGCCAGCAGCAGGATCTCGCGGGCCTCCAGGATCGGCTTCATGCCCAAGCTCACGGCCTGACGCGGAACCTTGGTGCGATCGCCGCCGGCCGTCAGCCGCGCGTTGGTTTCGATCGTCCGTTCGGTCAAGTCGATGACGCGCGTCGGCAGGGCGGCAAACGCCTCGACCCCGATCTCGGCCTCGAACATCGGCTCGTTAAACGCAATGTGTCCGTTGAAGCCGATGCCCAGCAGTTGCAGATCGAGGCCGCCCAACCGTCGAATCAGGTCGTCCACCGCGGCCGGACTCGCGGGATCGGGAAAGTGGATCTGATCGGGGTTCAAACCTAGCCCGGGCTCCAACCGCGCGAAGAAGTTCTTCTCCATGTACGCGCGGTAGCTGAGCGGATGGTCCACGGGCACCCAGCGCCCGTCCGCGCCGACATACTCGTCCAGGTTGAACGTGTGCAACTGCGCAAGGCTCAGACCACGCCGGTTCAGCGACTCGGCCAACCGCCGATACAGCACCAGCATGGTGTTGCCGGTGGCCAGGCCGAGCAGTACGGGCCGGCCGGCGCGCAGTCCCGGTTCCAGCGACGCGGCGATCCGCGCAGCGCCGGCCGCACTCATCGCTTCATAGTCGTCCACCCGGATCCATTGCAGGGACATTGACTAACCTTTGAGCCTGTTCTTGACAACTTCGGAATTTGACCGTAAAGCAGACTTCCGTCCGCCCGGTCGGAATGAACTCCGCCCTACAAACTCCACCGTTTGCCTACCCCTTGAACAGCACTGCGAACGCCAGCGTACACAGCGCGAGCAGCGTGCAGGGTACGAGGAAAATGGGCCGCCAGCGGAACTTACCGTCCTGGCGGAAATGGTCCATCACGACGCCCGTGATCTGCGTGCCCACGAACAAACCCAGCCCCGACGTGACCGCGACGTACAGGCCCTGGGCCGAGCCGCGGATGTCGGTCGGCGCCACGCCGTTGATGTAGATAAAGGCGGCGTCGAAGAAAAAGGCGTAGGCCAGCCCGTGCAGCATCATCGAGCCGATCACCAGGCCGCGAGGTTTCATGCAGGCGTACAACAGGAACATGACCAGCCAGAACCCGGTGCCCAGGGCCATGATCCATTGATATCCCAGCGGCTTGAAAATGGGCGGCAGGATGACCGCCATCGCGACCACCTGCGCGACCTGCGCGATGCTCATCGCCGCCGGAATGGCCGTGTGCGACGTGCCGATGTCCTCCAGGAAGCGCGAAGTGCCCAGGTAGTAGAACTGCAGTTGCGTGGTGACGACGAACGAGATCACCATGAAGATCAGGAAGTTCGGGTCGCTGAACAGCGAGATCGCCTTGACGAACGGCAACGCGCCGGTCCCGGTGTGCGCGGGAGGCGTGTGCGGAAGCGTGAAACAGTACAGGCCCATGACGAACGAGCAAACCGCCGCCAGAATCAGGCTGTCCGCGCTCTTCACCTGGAGCTTTCCCGACCGCCGCCAGAGACTCAACAGCCAGCCGATCAGCACCCAGGACACGGCCCCCCACATGCGGACTCGGAAGTAATTGACTTCGGGATTCGGCATGTGGGCAAAGGTGAGCGAGTTGACCATCGCCAGCGTCGGGGCGAAACACAGGCAGTGGGCGAGCATCAGCAGGAGCAACGGCACGAAGCGGGTGGCGCGGGCGGCCGCCAGCAGGAACAGCCCGCCCAGCAGGTGGGCCGCGGCCATGTAGTACTCGGTCGGACACCAGCGATCGACGATCTGGCCCGCCGCCATTGGGGCCACAAAGCAGGCGATGGGCAGCGTTCCGTAGATCCAGCCCAACTGCTTGCCGCTCATCTTCAGCGGCCCCAGAATCCGGGAAGCCAGCACGGGCGCCCACGCACCCCAGATGGTGAACTCCAGGAACTTCATGCCGCTCAGGCTCAGGTACAGATCCCAGGTCATTTCGCCGCCCATTGCTTTCCTCCCGTTCTTTTCCGCACTTCTCCTCGCACGTCTCTCCCGTGTTGGCGAACGGCCCGGCGTAAGCCGGCCGGTGGGAGCGGCGTGTGGCCGTCCACCGGCGGGCTCACGCCCGCCGCTCGCCAGCCTTGCTACGAACCATCATCGCCAGGTTGGTAAGCCGGCCGGTGGGAGCGGTATGAAGCCCGTCCACCGACGGGCTCACGCCCGCCGCTCGCCAGCCATGCTGCGAACGATCATCGCCAGCTTGCCAATCTTTCCGCGGCCCGCCTCATGTCCCCCAGCCGGTCGTCGCCGGCCTCCCGTTCGATTGCCAAGGCGCCGCCGTATCCAATTTCTTTCAGCGCCGTCAAAAACGCCCGGCTGTTCACCTGGCCCTCGCCCCACGGCACCTCGGCGCCCCAAGTGCCCGGCTGCTGCGTGCGGACCGCGTCCTTCACGTGGACGTGCTTGATCCAAGCTCCCAGCATCCGCACGGCGGCCACCGGATCGCCTTTGTCGTACAGGATCATGTTCGCCGGATCGAAATTCACGCCCAGCGCCGGATGGTTCAAGTCTTCCAGCAGCGCCCGCAAACAGTCGGCCGTCTCCTGGCCGGTCTCCAGCAGCAGCAGCAAGCCCTGTCCGGCGGCCGCGTCGGCCAGCCACCGCAGGCGGTCGCGAATCTTCCTGGCGTGCGCCGCGTCATCGCTCTCCAGGAACCCGGCGTGCAAGGTCAGATAGCGGACGTCGAATTGGGACGTGATCTCCGCCGCGCGAACCACCGCCTGGCGGTTCTCGGGCCAGTGCGCGTCCGGCACAATTCCGCCAGTGGCCCGGATGCTCTCGAGCGTGGTGTAATCCTCCTGAGGAAACCCGATCGTCATGGCCGTGATCGTCCACGGCTGCCGGCGCACCGCAGCCAGGTACTCGTCGCCGCCCTCGCGCAGCGCCGGCTTCAGGGCGAGATTCACATGCCCAATCTCCAACTGCCGCATCGCATCGGCCACTCCGGCCACGTCGATGCGCAGCGACCAACTGCAGATCGCCACCGGCCAACCGTTACACTGCATGATCGTGCTCCTTGGTTTCAGGGCCGTCGATCGTGACTGCACGTCCGACGCGAACCGACTCCCGCTCGGCCTCGATGATCCGCAGCGATCGCCAGGCATCGTCCGGCGTGACGATCGGTGGCACGTCCTCGCCGCGGACTCGCCGGGCAAAATGTTCGATCTGCCTCCCGTAGCCGTCTCCCGGCTCGCACGGCGGCGCAAGCGACTCGCCGCCGGCCGTCGAGAGCCGGAGTTTCGGATCGCGCTGGAAGTCGAAGTCCAGGGTCGCCGTTTCCAGGGCGATGTGAAACCGCATCTGGAACCCAAACGGAGGCATCATCGCCCAACCGCCCTCGGCAACTACCAGCTTGTCGTCGTCGTAACCGTAGCGGGTCGCGATGTGCGCCAAGCCGCCCGGCCCCGCAGACGCGCCGTGACTGCAGACGCTCCGCGGCATTCCAAACAAGGACTGCACGAAATCCGTGTCGTGGATGTGCAGGTCCAGCGCCATGCCGCCGCTCTGCTCGGCGTTGGCGTACCACGTGTGCTGCTTGCGTGCGGCAGTGGCGGACAAACGCTGGAAGGTGGCGGCGATTACCCGGCCGTACGCGCCGCTGTCGACGATCTGTTTGGCCTTGGCATACTCGGGCCAGAACCGGATGCAGTGTCCGATCTGCAGAATCTTGCCGGTGCGCCGGGCCGCGTCGATCATTCGCGTTCCCTCGACCAGGTTCAGCGCCATCGGTTTTTCGCACAGCACGTGCCAGCCGGCTTCCAGGGCCCCGATTGTGGCTTGGGGGTGCAGGTAAGTAGGCATGGTGATCGACACGGCGTCGAGTTGTTCTTGCCGCAGCAGTTTGTCGAAATCGCGGTAAATCCTGACTCCCGCCAGGTCCACGTCCCCTTCAGCCCCGGCGATGTTGCCGCGGCTCTTGCCGGCTTCGTCCAGCGCGTGCGGGTCCGCCTCGCAGACGGCCGTGACCGCCGCTCCCGCCAGGGCCCGCCAGCACCGGAAGTGCATGCGGCCCATGAACCCGAAGCCGATGATTCCTACTTTGAGCACGTGTGTGTTCCCGCCAATCTGGTCCTGAAAAACCATCTCGCTCCCATCTTTGCAGCCCGAACTTGGCGAGCGGCCCGGCGTTAGCCGGCCGGTGGTCCAGACGTGCGCCCGTTCCACCGGCGGGCTCACGCCCGCCGCTCGCCGGGGGCTGGCACGGCTCGGAGAGCCATGCTACGAATTACGCCTCGATCGTGTATGGTTTGCGCTGTTCGCGGCGGACGTAGATCGACTGGCTCGCCTCCGCGTCGCCGACCACTTCTTCTTGTTCGGGATCCCAACGGATCGCCCGCTTCAAGTGCATGGACACGTTCCCCAGGTGGCAGGCTGTGATGACGCGGTGCGCCACGTCAACCGTGCTGATCGGCTGCTTGCGGCTGGCGACGCACTCGAAGAAGTTGCCCATGTGATCGGTGCTCTCGTACAGCCGCACGGCGTCGGCGGGCAGCGGATTCTGGGGGAGTTCCTCCACAGCTTTGCCGTACGCCTTGCCACGGTTGGCGAACAACCGGCCCTTGTCTCCGATGAACATGATGCCGTCCCGCTGTTCTTGCCGCCACTCCTCCGGCATGTCCGCGAACAGTTCGGCGTCTTCCGCGGCGGTCATGTCTCCGTCGGCCATGCTCTTCAGGTACTTCGCGTCACGGACGACCAGGAAGTACACGTCGATGTCGCCGGGGTACTTCATCCGCACGGTGAACCGATCGGCGTTGTTGTAGCAATCCGGCTTGCCGCGGTTCGGATAAAAGCCCTTCGCCTCGACCTGCAGCGGGCCGCTGGCCTCCAGGCCCAGGCCCCAATGGGCGATGTCCAGGTGATGTTGGCCCCAGTCGGTGATCTTGCCGCCGGCATAGTCGAACCAGAAGCGGAACGAGAAATGGGTCCGCTCGCGGCAATACGGCCGTTCCGGTGCCTGGCCCTGGAAGAGGTCCCAGTCCATGTTTGCGGGAACCGGCTGCGTGGCAAACGGCCCGCCCTTGTAGGAGTAAAAGGGCAACAGCACGGCGACTTGCCGCAACTTGCCGACGCGGCCGTTGCGGACCAGTTCGCAGGCCGTGCGGAAGTGGGCCGCGCTGCGTTGCTGCGTGCCGACCTGGACGATCCGCCCCGTCTCGCGGACCACGCGCCGCAGGATCTTGCCCTCCTCGATCGTCAGCGTCAGCGGCTTTTCCGTGTACACGTCTTTGCCCGCCCGGCAAGCCGCGATGTTCACCGCGGTGTGCCAATGGTCGGGCGTACCGTTGATAACCACGTCGACGTCGGGGCGGCTGTCCAGCAGTTTGCGATAGTCCTGGAACACGGCGGCCTTGCCGCCCAACGCGGCTCGGGCCTGTTCGGCCCGTTTCAGGTCCGCGTCGCACACCGCTACCACGTCGCCGAACCGGGCGGCCTGCTTCGCGTCGTACATGCCGCGGCCGCCAGCACCGATGACGGCGACCAGCGGGCGATCGGACTTGGCCTGAAACGAAGCGGCCCGCAACGGCGTCTCGGCGACGCAATAGGACGCGACGCAGCCCAAGGCGCTTGCGGCCGATGCGGAGCGGAGAAACTGGCGGCGGGATATCGGATTGGTCATGGCTTGATCCTTTCAGTTGGATTCTAGAAGTATCCTCGCCAATTCGGCATACGCGGGCGCCAAAGCGTCGTGAATGCGGCCGTACAGCGGAAACAGCTCGGCATAGACGTTGACCGCCGCCGGATCCGGCTGCACGACGTCGCGGATGCGGACGCACTGCTGGGCCGCCGCGACCGTGTCGGCAAACAGTCCGACGCCCACTCCGGCCAGCAGCGCCGCGCCGAAGCTGGCGTCCGAACCCGCCGGACGGACGACCGGCCGGGCAAAGACGTCGCTGATGATCTGCGTCCACAGATCGCTCTTGGCGCCGCCGCCGATCAGCCGGATCTCATCGACCGGCAATTGCATGTCCACGATTGTGCGGTAGCAGTCCCGCAGCGAATAGGCGACGCCTTCCAACAGCGCCCGGACGAAATGCGGCTTGCCGTGCCGCATCGTCGCACCCACGAAGCTGCCCCGCAGATTGGCGTCCCAGTACGGACTGCGCTCGCCCAACAGATACGGATGGAAGAACAAACCTTCGGAACCCGGCGGAATCTGCCGGGCCGCCTCGTGCAGTTGTTCATACACGCTGCGGCCTGCGCCGTCCGCTTGCGCCACTTCCTGCTGGCAGAACACGTCCCGGAACCAGCGTTCGGCCGAGGCGGCCGTGTTGGTGGCCGATACCGTGTACCACAATCCCGGAATCACGTGCGCGTAGGTCAGGGTGCGCGGATGCGGATGGGCCTTGGCCGTCATGACGTTCACGTTGCCCGCCGTGGCCAGCTTGACGATCATCTGACCCGGCCGGATCGCGCCGGCCGCGTAATCTTCGACGGCGGAATCCGAGCAGCCGGCCACCACGGGCGTGCCCGCCCGCAGTCCGGTCTGTTCGGCGGCCTCCTGGGTGACCGAGCCGACGACGGCCGTCGGTTCGACCAGCGGCGGCAGCACGCTTGGCGGCAACCCGGCCAACTGGCAAAGTTCTTCCGACCAGCGGCGTCCGGCCATGTCGTACAGCAGGCTGCCTTGGGCGTCGATGTGATCCGTTTCCCAGGTGCCGGTCAGTTGATGCCGCACGTAGTCTTTGGTGAACAGGACGTGCTTCGTGCGGCGGAGCGGCTCCGGTTCGTGCTCGGCGATCCAGACCAGTTGCGGCAGCGTCCAGGTGGGCGTGGGCTTCTGATAGCCGATCCGAAAGATCTCCGCGCCGGCCTGGCTTTCCAGCCGGGCCGCCTGCTGCACGCTCCGCTGGTCGGTCCACATGATGGCCGGACGAAGAGGCCGGAAATCGCCGTCGGCCAGCACCGCGTTGTGGGTCGATGCGTCCAGGCCGATCGCGGCGATCTGCTCCGGCTGGCACCGGCCCCGCTCCCACATCGACCGCAACAGTTGGCAGGCGACCGCGTACCACTCGTCGGGATCCTGCTCCGACCAGCCCGGATGCGGGCGCGACGTGTGGAACTCGGCCAGCGCCGTGTCCACAATCGCCCCCTGCCGGTCGATGGCGGTCATCTTGCAGCCGCTGGTGCCGATGTCGATGCCCAAGAGCAGTTCGTTCATGTCAGCCCTGCACGACCCAGCTGTGATCGGGATCCAAGCGGGACAGGAAGCGGCGGTTCCGGCCCGCCATGACCCACAGATAGTACATCGAGTAGCCCGGAGCCGTGGCCACGGGATGATAGCCTTCGGGGATCAGCACCGTATGGTGGTCCTGGATCGTGTACGTCTCGTCGATCGACCGGTTGTCGGTATAGATCTTCTGGATGCCGAAGCCCTGCGGCCGGTCGAAGCGGAAGTAGTAGATCTCTTCCATCTCGACTTCGTAGGGCAGATCGTCAAAGTCGTGGCGGTGCGGCGGGTAGCTGGCCCAATTGGCCGGCGGCACGATGGCCTCGCCGATGAACAGGTAGTCGGCCGGCACGTCTTCGGTGATCATCATCAGGGCTCGCCGCTGGAAGCCGGGTTTGCCCAGCGAGACCTCCTTGACCTTGTCCGGCGGGATCACCAGGGCAGGCCCGGATTTCGTCGAGGGCGCCTGGCAGACGGCCAGTTCGCAATCGGCGGTCGCTGCGACGTCGCAAGCGTTCCGGGCCGGCAGGAACACGGTCCACGGATTCTCGCGAAAGAAATCGGAACGCGGGCCGATCGCCTGCCGCTCCAAGCCGCCGCCGCTGACCGTGACGGACCCCGAGAGCAGCACCAGGGCGGTTTCCTGGTCGCACGCTTCCAGGCGATACGACTGGCCCGCGGCCAGCTTGAGCATTCCGTAACTCAAGTGCTTCATCCCGGCGTCGCCCGGCTTGGACAGCGCAGTGAATCCGGGACGGGGCTTCCACACAATGCGATAATTCATGATCGTTCCCTTGTTGTTCAAACCGGCAATGTTCTCCCTGCACGCACTCCCGCAGTCTGGCTCTTTAGAGTCCGGCGAGCGGCGGGCGTTAGCCCGCTGGTGGAGCGACTCCATGCCGCAGCCACCGGCCGGCTCACGCCGGGCCGCTCGCCGCATCGACGTCCAAGGTTTCCAAATCCAGCCAGCGGGCCACGCGCCGTAGGTCGTCGCGGATATCGGCGTGGACCAGCGCCGTGTGATGCTCCACTCCCTGGCCGATCACGGCATCGACCACCCGCCGCACGGGCGCGTCGAAACGCACGGCCCAGCAGTTGCCGGGCAATTTCGCCCGGACCGGCACCGATTGTCCGCCGACAAAGAACAGCCGCATCCCGCGCGGGCCCACGCCCAGCCGGGCCATCGTGACCGGACCCTCGCCCGCGACCGGGAAGTTGACCGTCACGCCCCGCTTGCCGCCGCCCTCCACCGTCGCGTGCTTGCCCAGCCGGTTGTCAACGCCGGGAGCCTTCAAGCACGTGGCCGCGGAACCGCAGTGCCAGGCCAAGCCCTCGTTGCGCTCGTCGTCGATGGCGATGAAGTCGGCGAACATCGCCGGGCGGCCGCACAGGTAGTTGGCCATCAGCATGGTGACCGTGCCATAGATATCCCCTTCACACGCCGTCAGCAGACCGGTGTCGTTCAAGCGGCTGATGGTGCTGCAGGGCATGATGCCGTAATGCGCCGTGAACTCCGGCCAGCACTTGACAGCAAACCCGCTCAAGCGATGCCGCTCGGCGAGCTCCCGGAACGCGAGCATCAACCCGCCCGCCTGGTCCAACTCGGCATCCGTCACGTCGCAACCGGCCGCCGTGGCTCGGATCGCCTGGGCTTCCGCTTGCCGGCGGGCCGGCTCGATGGCCCGCGCCACGTCGAACAACTCGGCCGTGGTCACGTGGTGTACTTCGACGCCCAGCAGCCGCCGCAGGCCCATCTCGTCGAACGTCGACGTGTAGAACCCCGGCACGCGGTAGCCCACCAGGCCCAGTCGCACGCGGCGGAGTCGGCGGAGGCAGTGCAGCACGCGGAACGTCGGTTCCAGGGCCGCCGGCGCCTCGTCCGGGTTGCAGAAAATGTAATCGTACTTGCGGCCCAGTCGCATTAGCGTGTGGGCGTTCATGTTCAGGCCGCAGAACGAATTCGAGCGGAGTTTCGGCCAGTCGAGCGTCGGCTCGGGCACGCCCCACAGCACGATCGGCGCGGTCAGCCGGTCGGCAAAAATCGGAACCAAGGTGCCTAACGCAAACGTGCCGTACTGGACCAGGATCACGTCCACACGCTGGTCGATGAACCGCTCGACCAGCGCTTCCGCGTCCTGTTCCGTCACGGTGAGATCGGGATCGTGGATCAGTTCCACGTCCATCCGCGACAGGACTTCCAGCGACCGCTCAAACAGCTGCTTGGCGTAATCGCCGTCGAACGTCAACCGCGCACAACACACGAAGCCGACACGTAACTTGTCCATGGGCATTCCCTTTCTCACTTCCCCGGCACCTTGGCCCAATCGTTGTTGAACTGGGTCAGGATCACGTCGGTCATCGGATGGTTGTACAACTGCTCCATCACGTCCATCGGAATCGTCGCGATATCGGCGCCGGCCAGGGCCGATTCGAGCACGTGGAGGGGCAGTCGGACGGAAGCCACGATGATCTCGGTGCTGAAACCGTAGTTGTTGTAGATGGTCTTGATCTGGCGGACCATGTCCATGCCCACCTGGCCCATCCAATCCCAGCGGCCCACAAAGGGACTGACGTACGTCGCCCCGCACTTGGCGGCCAACAGGGCCTGCAGCGGCGAGCAGACCGCCGTGACGTTGGTTTTGATGCCCAGGGCGGCCAGTTGCTTGACGGCGATCAATCCTTCGCGGATCAGGGGCACCTTGACGACGACGTTGTCCGCGATCGTCGCCAACTGTTTCGCCTCCGCCACGATGGCGTCCGCCTCCGTCGCCAGGCACTCCAGGCTCACCGGCCCGGGCACGATGCCGCAGATCTCGGCGTACAAGTCCCGCGGTTCGCGGCCGGTCTTCGAGACCAGCGTGGGATTGGTCGTCGCGCCGTCGACAATTCCCCAGCGGACGGCTTCGCGGATGTGATCCAAATGAGCGGTGTCCAGAAAGAACTTCACAGTCGTTTACTCCTCAGGGGTTGCGATTTGTCATTCGCAGCATGGCTTTCCGAGCCGTGCTGTTTCGGCCTAGCGAACGGCGGGCGTCAGCCCGCCGGTGGTCCGGGCCAGGGTTGCCGTACCGGCGGGCTCACGCGCGCCGCTCGCCGATGCTACACCGGCGCTCACAGCACTTTCGTCACGCCGGGCACGGCGCAGGGGTAGATGCCGTCGGGGCCGGGCAGCACGGGCGGGGTGCCGTCGAAATCGTAGCGGTCGGGGGCCAGGGCCAGTTCCGACTTCAGCGCGTCGTCCCACGTGATCACCTTGCCCGAGTACGTCGCCAGGCGGCCCATGATGGCCGTCATCGTGCTGATCGCGCCCTGCTCGGCCTCGTTGAACGGCCGGTCGTTGCGGATCGCCTCGAACAGCCGGTCGTGCTCGACCTGATAGGGGTTCGTCTTGGGACCGCGGTAGCGCCACGTGTCGGCGCCGGTCTCGATCCGGCCGGCGTGTACCTCCGCCTTGCCCTTGGTGCCCACGACAAACTCGGCCACGCTGCTCCAGCAGCCCGTCATGTGGCGGCACTGGCTGAACAGCTGGCTGCCGTCTTCGTACGTGAATTCGACGTAATGGTGGTCGTAGATGTCGCCGAACAGCGGCCCGATGCGGACTTGCCGCCCGCCCTGCCCTTGGGCCGTCACCGGATGCGCCCTCTTGATCCAGTTGCAGACGTCCAGATTGTGGACGTGCTGCTCGGCGATATTGTCGCCGCTGATCCACGTGTAGTGATACGGATTGCGCAGCTGGTAGGTCATCTCGCTCATGCCCGCTTCGCGGGCGGGGCGCACGCGATAGCCGGAGCCGTTCCAGTACGCCCGCTGATAAACCACCTCGCCGATCTCGCCGTCGTGAATGCGTTTGACGGTTTCCTCGTACAGGGCGTCGTGGTGCCGCTGCAGGCCCACGCCGACTTTCAAATTCTTCTGCTTGGCGACTTCGGCCGCCGCCAGCACGCGGCGGATACCTGCCGCGTCGACCGCCACGGGCTTCTCCATGAACACATGCTTGCCCTGCTGGGCAGCGTACTCGAAATGGATCGGCCGGAAGTGGGGCGCGGTTGTCAGGATCACCACGTCGACGCCGCTGTCGACGGCCCGCTTGTAGGCGTCGAAGCCGATAAACCGCCGTTCGGGCGGCACTTCGATCTTGCCAGCCAGTCCCTTGTGCGCCGCCCGGTCGTATTGGGCGTCCTGGCCGGTACACAGCGCGCTCAGGCTGGTGTCCAGCTTGTCCGCGAACAGGTCGGCCATCGCCCACAGTTTCACGGACCCGGACGTCGACAGGGCCTGTGCCGCCGCGCCGGCCCCGCGGCCTCCGCAGCCGATCAGGGCGACCTTCAACGTGTCGTCTCCGGCCGCGTGGACGTGGCGGGGAAAAGGCAGCGCGGAGGCCGCCAAGACGGCGCCAGTTCCTCGCACAAAGGTCCGTCGCGAGAGCGATTGAAATTCGGCGTTTTTCTTCGGGCTAGTCATTGCAGCGTGAACCTCCGATCGGTTGGTGGTGGGAGTCGCAGCATGGCTCTCCGAGCCGTGCCGTCTGTCCGTCTGTCCGGCGAGCGTCTGTCCGGCGAGCGGCGGGCATGAGCCCGCCGGTAGTCCCCGTCGGAACCGCTGTACCGGCGGGCTCACGCCCGCCGCTCGCCGATTATGCTACGTTCAGTCAGGTTGTGCGTTTCGCAAGTGTGGCGTCGAAGGCCGTGGCCGACGGCGAAAAATCGAGTCGTCTCACGAAGGCCAGCGCGTCTCGGGCGCCATCCTCGCGGAACATCCCGGAATCTTCCCATTCCACGGACAACGGCCCCTCGTAGCCGATCGCCGTCAACGTGCGGAAGATGTCTGCAAACGGCACGTCGCCGTGGCCGGGCGAGCGAAAATCCCAACTGCGGCGCGGGTCGCCGAACTTCAAGTGCGAGCCCAACATGCCGCTGACGCCGTCGGGCCGGATCGCGACGTCCTTGACATGGACATGGTAGATCCGGTCCGAAAACTCGCGCAAGAAACGGATCGGATCGACCTGCTGCCACAGCAGATGGCTGGGATCAAAGTTGAAACCGAAGGCCGTGCGGCCGCCCACCGCCTCCAGCGCCCGCCGGGCCGTGGTCCCGTCGAACGCGATCTGGGCCGGGTGTACCTCCAAGGCAAACTTCACGCCGCACTCGTCGAACACGTCCAGGATCGGGTGCCAAAGTTCGGCGAACCGCGCAAAGCCCGCGTCGATCCACGTTTCGGGCACCGGCGGAAACCGGTACAGCAAGTGCCAGATCGGTGAACCGGTGAAGCCGGTCACCACGCCGACGCCTAGATTCCGCGCGGCTCGGGCAGTATTCTTCATCGCCTCGACGGCCCACGTCCGTTTCTTCTCCGCATCGCCGGCACAGGCCGGGGGCGCCAGCACGTCGGTCCGGCTGTCGTCGTTGGGATCGCACACCAGGTGTCCCGCCGCGTGGTTGCTGAGCGCAAAGCACTTCAACCCGTGGCGGGCCAGCAGATCCAGCCGCTCGCCGCAGTACGTGCTATCGCTCGCCGCGCGGTCCACGTCGATGTACCCGCTGCGACAGACCATCTCCAGACCGTCGTAGCCCCAAGCCGCCGCCTTGCGGGCAAGCTCCTCGGGCGCCAGATCGGCCCATTGACCTGTGACCAGCGTTACCGGCCTGTTCATGATCGGCTCGTCTCCGCTTGCAGTCTGCGATTCCTTGAAAAAGGGGGCAGTCCTTGAAAAAGGGGTCAGGATTCTTTCGCGCGCAGCAGCCATTCTGCACGCTTCCGATTTTCGGTCGTCTACCGGTTGGCAGTCAATGCAAAGATGCGTAAATCTTGTAAGATGATTTGCCACGCGGCTGCCTTCACGCCCTTCATGACCGCCCCAGGGAGACCCCTCGATGACCTCACGCCGATGTCCGCAAATCGCCTTGCTGGTCGACACCGCGACCGACTGGGGCCGGCGGATGATTCGCGGGATTGGGCGCTACGCTCAACAGCAAGGCGGCTGGGACATCTGGCTGGAACAGCGTTGCCAGCACGCGCCGGGAAGGCTGCCGCCCGGCTGGCGCGGCGACGGGATCGTTGCGCGGGTAGCCGACCGCGCCATGGGCCGCTACCTGGCCGAGGCGCCCGGCGTGGTGGTCAACGTGTCGGCGGCCCGCATTCCGGGCGTCGAATTCCCGACCGTCACGGCCGACCTGCGGGCTGCGGCGCGGCTGGCGGCCGGACACCTGCTGGATCAGGGTTTCCGGCACTTCGGCTATTTTGCTCCGGTGGGGCTCTCCTACGTGGACATCCACTACCGCAGTTTTGTGGAGCACCTGGCCGAAGCCGGCCTGACGTGCGACCTGTTCCGGGCTCGTCGCGGCAAAGGGGCCCGTGCGACATGGCGCCGGCAGCAGGACGATCTCCGACAGTGGCTACAGGGCCTGCCCAAACCGGTGGCCGTCTTGACCTGGACGAGCGACCGGGGTCGCGAGGTGCTGTACGCCTGCCGGGCGCTGGGCCTGTTGGTGCCGGAGCAAGTGGCCGTGATGGGCGGGGACGAGGACAGCCTGTTGTGCGAGACCTGCAATCCGCCGCTGTCGGGCGTGGCCCTGACTTCCGAACGAATCGGTTACGACGCGGCCGCACTGCTGGACCGACTGCTGCACGGCGCGCCTTGCCCGGCCGAACCGATTCTGATCGAGCCGACGCGGGTCGTCGTGCGGCAATCCACCGATACGCTGGCCATCACCGACCCGGACCTGGCTCGCGCCATTGCCTTTATCCGCACGCAGGCAGCGACCCCGATCCAGGTGAGCGACGTGCTCCGCGACGTGGCCGTGTCGCGGAGTTGGCTGGAGCGTCGCTTCCAGGAAGCCCTCGGCCGCAGTCCGGCGGAAGAGATCCGCCGCGTCCGCCTGGAACGCGCCAAGCAGCTGTTGGCCGACACGGAACTGCCTGTCCCGCAGGTCGCCGCCGCCTCCGGCTTCGGCTCGCGCGAGTACCTGGCCTACGCCTTTCGGCACGCCACCAGTTTGACTCCCCGCGAATTCCGCCAACGGGTTCGCGGCCGATAACAGGGGCGAAGAGCAGGCCAGGGCACTTCGAGCCGAGCGTTTAGGGAGCCAACAGGCGGTCAGCAGCCTGTTGACCGAAGAGACCGGGCAGTTCGCAGCAGTCGTTTTTCCCCGCTTTCCCTGCGGTTCTTCAACGCAGCGCGGAGCCTGCCCCCACGTGGCGGTCTTTTCCACGGGCTGTCAGGCGTGCCTCGTCAGCGTCAAAACTTTCGGAATCCGGCGACTTAGCGAGGTGGTCCGCCGTCTTGGGAATGCTATGTTAGTGGTTTTGAAGATCCCCGGACAACTCAGCGCAAGGAGCAACGACGAATGGGCGGATCATTCGGTGGCAGGTTTACGAGTTGGGCGGCGTTGGCGGCGTTGATCGTGTTTGCTGTTGGGGCGTCGGCGGTCTGGCCGCGCGAGCCGGTGCGGGCGTCGCGCGGGATGGTCGTTTCCGTTTCGCCGCCGGCGACGGAGGTCGGCTTGGCGGCGTTGCAGCGCGGCGGCAGTGCGGTCGATGCCGCGGTAGCCGTCGCGTTTGCCCTGGCCGTGACGTTTCCCGAAGCGGGCAATATCGGCGGCGGCGGGTTTATGGTGGTGCGGCCGGGAGACGGCATCGAGCCCGTCGTGATCGATTACCGGGAGGTCGCGCCGCAGGCGGCCGCCCGCGAGCTGTTTGCTACGTTGGACAGTCGCTTGGGGCACAAGGCCGTCGGCGTGCCGGGGACCGTTCGCGGTCTGGCGGCAGCTCACCGGCGTTTTGGCCGTTTGCCCTGGAAGGACGTCGTCCAGCCTGCGGTCGAGATCGCCGAACGCGGCTTGATTCTGGACGCCGGTCTGGCGGGAGCCCTGAATCGCCTGGTCGGCCAATCCGCGGCGTTCCCGGAGTTCTGCCGCGTGTACGGCAAAGACGGGGGCCAAGCGGCATGGGCGGCCGGCGATCGTCTGACCCAGCCCGACCTTGCCCGTACGTTGCGTCAGATCGCCGAGCAAGGACCGGACGCGTTCTACCGCGGCGAGATCGCCGATCTGATCGTCGCCGAAATGCAGCGCGGTTCCGGACTGATCGCCAAAGAAGACCTGGCAGCCTATGCGGCCCAGGTCAAACCCCCGCTCCGCGGCACGTTTCGCGGCTACGAGATCCTCTGCCCCCCGCCGGCCACAGGCGGCACGGTGCTGGTCGAAATGCTGAACATCCTGGAGAACTTCGACTTGCAGGCGCAAGGGCGTTGGGCCCCCGAAACCGTCCACCTGATCATCGAAGCCATGCGGTTGGCCTATTTCGACCGGGCCTGCTACCTGGCCGATCCGCAATTCGTCCCCGTGCCCGAATTCCTGGTCGGCAAGGCATACGCCCGGCGTCTGGCGCAGAGCATCGACCGCAAGCGGGCCGGAAACAGCGCCGCGCTGGCCGGGTCGCGTCAGATCAAGTTGGCGGACGAAGGCACGCACACGACGCATTTTTCCGTGATCGACAAGTCCGGAATGGCCGTGGCAAACACGTACACCCTGGAATACAGCTACGGCTCGCGCGTCGTGGTCCAGGGCGGCGGCTTTCTGCTGAACAACGAGATGGGCGATTTCAACTGGAAACCCGGCCGCACGGATCGGAGCGGAACCATCGGCACGCCGCCGAACTTGATCGAACCCGGCAAGCGGATGCTCAGTTCCCAGACGCCGACCATCGTCACCAAGGACGGCCGGGTGGTGCTGATCACCGGCAGTCCCGGCGGCCGCACGATCATCAACACCGTCCTGAACGTGGTGTTGAACGTGGCGGAGTTCCAGATGGACGCGGCCAGCGCCGTGGACGCCCCGCGATTCCACCATCAGTGGCTGCCCGACCGGGTCGTCTTCGAACGCCGCGTGGGAGAAGACCATCCGGAGCTGATGGAGAAACTCAAGGCGCTGGGGCACACGATCGGCAAGCCGTCGGGGTCCCAAGGCGACGCCCACACGATCTGGGTCGATCCCCAGACGGGCGAACGCCACGGCGCCGCCGACCTGCGGCGTCAAGGGTCCGCGATGGGGTACTGAGCGGAATCGCGCGGGTGGGTCGTCAAGACCAGAGCGACCGCGGCTTTGTCATCAAGCGTCTCCGGCCAGGCCGTCAGCGGACCAGGGACATCCTCCAACAGCATCTCGCTGGAAATCGCCTCCGGGGACATCGCCCGCACACACCGCTATTTACTCGCCGCCGAAAGCCGCGCCGCCATCGCCGTCTTGCTGGCGGTCCGCCAAGCGACACCGGCCCGATTGGCCGCGCAAAATGCACGCCAGAAAACATCCGCTGCAGCCAGAACGGGTGTCGAGCAGACTGCCGTCCGCTTGGGCGGAGAAAACTCCGCCCTACGAAGTTGTTCCTGGATCGAGTGGGGGCACCGCAATCCTCGAAAATCGGACCTGCAGACAGTCTTGGCCGCGTTTTCGTTCCGACGCAGCTTGGCGCAGCGTGTTGCAGGGCTGGTGGCAGGCCAGCGTCTTGGGATGCCTTGTCGGTGATCGAAAGAAGGCCGATGGTCAGCGGCGACAGGCAGTGACCGGATTCGTCTCTGTCGCGCAGAGGCTTCTGACCGGTTGCCGCCTGGGGTGCAAAGCCCTAGATTAGTGCATACGTTCTACGTTCCTCGCCGCTTGGTTGCTTTCTGCCAGAGTGCCCTATGTCTATCCCTGCGGAACCCTTGCGTCAGGTCCATCGGCCAGTTCAGGAACTCCAATCGGCAACGGTGCGTCTGGCCGGCGACTCCGGCGACGGGATGCAATTGACCGGCAGCCAGCTGACGAATACTTCCGCCCTGGCCGGCAACGACATCGCGACCTTTCCCGATTACCCGGCGGAGATCCGGGCGCCCCGTGGGACACGGGCCGGTGTCAGCGGTTTTCAGGTCCAGTTCGCTTCTCAGGAGATCTTCACGCCCGGCGACCGGTTGAACGCCCTGGTGGCGATGAATCCGGCGGCGTTGGTGACGAACATCGCCGATCTGGAGCCGGGTGGGGTGTTGATTGTGAACGAGGATGCGTTCACGGCCAAGGATCTGAAGCTGGCCAAACTGGATCGGAACCCGCTGGAGGACGGCAGCCTGTCCAAGTACCGCCTGGTCAAAGTGCCCATGTCCACCCTGACGCGAAAGGCCGTGGAGGACCTTCGCTTGGGTCAGAAGTTCGCGGATCGCTGCAAGAACTTCTTTGCGATGGGCTTGATCTACTGGCTGTACGGCCGCGAGTTGGACGTCACCTTGCGTTTCAACCGGGACAAATTCGGCGACAAGCCGGACGTGGCCCAGGCGAACGAGCGGGCCTTGCGGGCCGGTTGGTACTACGGGGAAACGACCGAGGCGTTTGCCGTCAGCTATCGGGTCGGCCCGGCCAGGCTGCAGTCCGGCCTGTACCGGAACATGATGGGCAATCAGGCCACCGCGTGGGGCTTGATGGCCGCGGCCCGACTGAGCGGCAAGCAGCTGTTCTACGGCTCGTACCCGATCACGCCGGCCAGCGACATTTTGCACGAATTGAGCCGGCACAAGAATTTCGGCGTGCGGACGCTTCAGGCCGAGGACGAGATTTCGGCCATCGGCGCCGTCATCGGCGCGGCGTTCGGCGGCGCCATGGCGGTGACGGCTTCGAGCGGTCCCGGCATCGCGCTGAAGACCGAAGCGATGGGACTGGGCCTGATGCTCGAGCTCCCGATGTTGATCATCAACGTCCAGCGCGGCGGTCCCAGCACGGGCTTGCCGACCAAGACCGAGCAAGCCGACCTGTTGCAGGTGATGTTCGGACGCAACGGGGAAGCCCCCCTGCCGGTCTTGGCGTGCCGCAGTCCGGCCGATTGTTTTGACGTCGTCCTGGAAGCCTGGCGGATCGCCGTGCGGTACATGGTGCCGGTGATTATTCTCTCCGACGGTTACATCGCCAACGGCGCCGAACCGTGGCGGATTCCGCGGTTTGACGATCTTCCGAAGATCCCGGTCGAGCATCCGGGAGCGAGTCAGGACGACGAGCCGTTCCTGCCCTACCTGCGCGACGAACGGCTGTCGCGGCCGTGGGCGCTGCCGGGGACGCCGGGGCTGGAGCACCGGATCGGAGGGCTGGAGAAACAGCAGGTCACCGGCGCCGTGAGCTACGACGCGGACAATCACGAGTTCATGGTCAAGCTGCGGGCTCAAAAGGTGGAGAACATTGCGATGGACATCCCGCTGCAGGACGTGTACGGACCGCCAGCCGGCGACTTGCTGGTGCTGAGTTGGGGCGGGACGTACGGCGCCTGTGTGACGGCCGTCGAGCAGTGTCGGGAGGGCGGGCTATCCGTCTCCCATGCCCACCTCCGCTACCTCAACCCGTTCCCTGCGAACCTGGGTGAAGTCCTGGAGAACTTCGATCGGGTCCTGATCCCCGAGTGGAATCTGGGCCAGTTGAGGCTCCTGATCCGCGCCAAGTACCTGATCGACGCCCAGGGACTGAACAAGGTCCAAGGCAAGCCGTTCCAGGTGGAAGAAATCGTCACCGCGATACGGCAACAACTGCAGTGATCCTCCAAACCTTCCGGGCTTTCGCACAGAAGCCGGAAGGCCGAGAATTGCCGCCGGTGGAGTGACTGTACGCCTGCGTCCAAAAATCAAAGGAAACTTGTCATGGCTGTCGCGGAACAACCGCTGCTCACCGCCGCTGATTTTGCCAGCGATCAGGACGTCCGCTGGTGTCCCGGCTGCGGCGATTATTCGATCCTGGCGCAAATGCGGAAGATGCTGCCCAGCCTGGGCATTCCGCGGGAGAAGATCGTCTTCATTTCGGGAATCGGTTGCTCCAGCCGCTTTCCCTACTACATGAACTGCTACGGCATGCACAGCATTCACGGCCGCGCGCCGGCGGTGGCCAGCGGCCTGGCCGTGGTCAACCCGGAACTCCAGATCTGGGTGATCACGGGCGACGGCGACGGATTGAGCATCGGCGGCAACCACCTGATGCACTGCATCCGCCGCAACATGGACATCAACATTGTCCTGTTCAACAACCGGATCTACGGGCTGACGAAGGGCCAGTATTCGCCGACGACTCCGTTGGGCAAAGTGACGAAGAGCACGCCCATGGGGGCCATCGACAATCCCTTGCATCCGCTGTCCATCGCCATCGGCTGCGAAGCGACGTTTGTGGCCCGTTCGATCGACGTGAACATCAAGCATCTGGGGATGGTCCTGGAGCGGGCGGCGGACCACAAAGGGGCCTCGTTCATCGAAATCTATCAGAACTGCGTCGTGTTCAACGACGGCGCCTTCCATTACGCGACCGACCGCGACCTGAAGGCCGAGACGACGCTGGAATTGGAGCACGGCAAGCCGCTTATCTTTGGAAAGAACCGCGACAAGGGCATTCGCTTGAACGGCCTGGAACCGGAAGTCGTCCCGCTGGGCCGGGGAATTTCGGAGGACGACCTGCTGTTCCACGACGAGAAGGCCCCGGAGCCCAGCCTGGCGTATTTGCTGAGCCGCCTGCGTCACGAGGACGGATTCCCCGAACCGATCGGCGTGTTCCGGGCTGTCGACGCCCCCAAGTACGACGAGGAGCTGAATCGGCAGATCGAACTGGCGCGGGCCAAGCGGGGCGACGGGGATTTCGACAAGTTGTTCACCTCCGGCGAGACTTGGACCGTGCCCTGAGGCGTTGCCGGTCCGTCAAGGCGAGCGGAGGCGAATCATGATGGCGGTTTGGCCGTCCTGCCCGTCGGTGGGCGGCGCAGGGCGGAGAGCACGCGACTGCAGCGTGCTGGGCTCCCGCGCTGTCCGCACCGGATCCTCGTCCGGCAGGCCGAGCGAAACGCTGAGCCAGCCGTCCCGGACCTCGAACTGATCGACCTCCAAACCGGCCAGCCGGGGATCGGCTTGCAGCCGCTGGCCGATCAACTCGATCGGCTGGTTTTGGGCAAACACCCGGCTGAAGATGCCGCGCAGGGCGATCTGTTCCCGCAGGTGCAGCCGTTTGCCGATCAATTCGACGTATTGATCGCGGATCATTTGCGCGCCGGGATGGTCCGGATCGCGGCGATAGTGGACTCGGACCGTAAAGTTCTTCCAGCAGTTGTTGCCCTGAGACAATTCGGCCAGTGCCAGCTGGAGGGTGACTCGGCCATCCTGAAAGGCGATGCGCAACGGGACCGCGTCCGCGAATTGGACGAACACGTTCTCCGGCAACTCTTCCGGCAGTTTCTCGTCCGCCAGGCCGAATTGGCCTTCGAGTTCCCGATGGAACTGGTGGACGTTGGCTCGCCGGCCCTCCCAGCCCAGTTGTTCGAACAGGTTGTTCAGGGCCGATTCGTGGACTTGCACCTGAACCATGCTGCCGGCCGGCGCGACGACGCGGGGCGTGTGCGCAGCCAACTGGTGATGGCCGGCCAGCCGGTAGCGGCCCGCCAGGTAGCGCTCGGTGGTCCGCATCTCCACGGCCAGCGGGTTGAGCGCCAGTTGCTGGAGCGGCGTAGAGAAGTGTTCCCGGAAACGTTTCTGCAGGTCGTTCAGCCGGCAGCTCACTTCCATGTCGATGCGATCCGACGCCGTGGCGGTGACGCGTTGTTTCACCTCGCGTTCCGCAGCGGGAGTCTCCGCCCGGAACCTTTCGATCGCGATGGCCCGCGCCAGGTCGCCGACCAGGGGCACCGGATCCAGTCGGGTGACGACGTCGGTCAGTTCGCTGCAGGATTCGGCTTCCGCCACGGCCGCCCGATGGTACCAGCCGTGGCGGTGAATGACGACTTCCTTGGCGGCTTCGAAGTTCGAGTTTCCGCGGCGGTAAAAGGTGGCTGGCCCCGCGCTGGATTGCGTCTCCATCGCCACCCGGCCTTTGGCCACCAGCCCGATCCGCCAGCTGTCCGGGCTCGGCAGCAGCCGGACGGCAAGCTGGGTCAGCGTCTCGCTGCAGCCCGTCGTGTACGCGCCCTGGAAGATCTCGTCCACGCGTTCCGCCACCGGCGCCGGCGGAGGCAGCATACGTTCCAGGAAGGCGTCCGCGACACTGACGCGCAGATTGGCGTTGCGGTAATTGACGTCGATCCGCCGCCCGAGTTCGGCGACGGCGGCGGCGTCGGACCACCGCAGAACCTGCTGGGCCGCCGCGATCTGGATCGCGGCCGAGACGGCGCCCTCCTGCTCGTACCGCTCCAAGGCGGCGAGCAGTTGCGGGTAATCGATCGGCTCCGTGGCCAGACGCCGCAGGTGCCGCAGGTATTTCGCACAAGCGGCCTCTTGGAGGAATGCCTGCTGGCTGGGCTCAAGCACACTGTAGTCGGTGCGCAACAGGATCCGTTTGGCGAGGCTGCGGCAGGCGATGGTGTCCGTCGCCAACTCGCCGAAAAACTGGCTTTGTGCGTCAGCCATCAAGAGATACTGCCGCCAGGATTCACCCTGGGGATCGTGGCGCAGCCTGGCGGCCAACGCGTCACAGGCCTGGCGCAGACCTTCCACCTCCTGCACCGTTGCCACGGTGTGCGGATGGGACGAGGCGATCGTGTAAACCTGCTCCCAGACATCCAGCCGGCGCTGCAAGGCCAGGACGGCCCGCATCCATTCGGACCGCAGGTCCGGGCTGGCCACCGTTTGCGCACGGCGCGAACCTTCCTCGGCCAGAATCCGGAATTGGGGAATCAGGACGCCGGCTTGGGCCGCGGCCAGAGACTCGGCGGCATTCAGCCGTTCGATCCCTTGCAGCACCGCCTCCGACCAACTGCCGCAAGGCTCATTCGCGGCCAAGGCCTGCAGCCGTTCTGCCAGGGCCGTCGGATATGGCCACTGCGACAGCAAGCTCGTGCCGGCGGAAAGCGGCTGGCGCAGCGGACCGACGTCCGCCGACCGGACTCGAACCTGTGCTGCGCCCGACTGGGTCAGGATTCTGATCCCGTTTTCCATTTCCAGTTGCGGCTCTTCGCAAGCCACCGCCGGATCGTAGCTTCTGGGACCGATCTCGACCGCGACGCCCGCATGTCCCGTGCTGTCAGCCGCCGCGTTGATGGCGAATTCCGGGCTCGCCCCGGACAAGGCCGCCTCCAAGGCCGGAACGCCGCGGGGCTCGGTGCTGCGCGACACAGAAGGGGCCTCATCCGTCCCTGCGGCCAGCGCCACGGCGCTGGTCGGCAACGGCTCTAATTCGGGCCTGGGGGGTTCCGGACAGGCCGGTTCGGAACCTGTTTCGGCTTCTGGCGGCACGGTCATGGCGGCCATGATGGGCTGGGTGGGCAGCACCGGGGACCAGCGCGGCGAGTCGCCCGCGCCGTCCCGCGGCGTCTCTGTCGGTGTGACCGTCGGCGTGATCGCGTGCCCCAAGGGCCGGCTGTCCCAGGAACTCCATTCTCGCGGCGCGCGGGCGCTCAGGCAGAACAAGGTCACCACCAGCGCCAGCAAGAGCCACACGGATGCAGAGCAATTCCGCTTCATAGATAAAGCAGTAGTCAAAGGTGTGCGGAGACTTGGCAGGTTCTACCCACGGGCGTAGAACGACAGGAAAGCTAAATCGTAAGATCGGTATTTTCAGCGCGCCGGGTAGAACCAGACTTGTTGCTAGCTATCCCCGGAAAACCGGCATTTCCGGATTGACTGAAAACCTGTGCGGATCTTGCCGAGAACATGGGGCAGGTTGAGTTTGTGGCTGGGGGGCCTTTCTGGTTTTGGGAAAAGAGTTTCTAATCAAGCGATTGTGAAAGACGCGGGGGCCATGCCCGTCGCGTGCGGTCCAAGTCGCGTTCGTTGCCCATTTTCTCGTTTGCAGTCAGGGCCGGCATGTCGGGTTACAACCTCACGCACCTGAAGCAGTTGGAAGCGGAGAGCATTTACATCATCCGGGAAGTCGCCACCGAGTTTGACAATCCGGTGATGTTGTACTCCATCGGCAAGGATTCGTCGGTCATGGTCCAACTGGCGATGAAGGCCTTCTACCCGGCCAAGCCGCCGTTTCCGCTGATGCACGTGGACACGACCTGGAAGTTCCGCCAGATGTACGAATTCCGTGAGAACTATGCCAAGAAGGAGTTGGGGCTGACCGTCCTGACGTACATCAACGAGGAAGGGCGAAAACTGGGTTTGAACCCGTTCGAACAGAGCGGGAAACACACGACGGTGATGAAGACGGAGGCGCTCAAACAGGCGTTGGAGAAATACAAGTTCGACGCGGCCTTCGGCGGCGCACGCCGCGACGAGGAGAAATCGCGCGCCAAGGAACGCGTGTTCTCGTTCCGTGACCGTTTCCATCGCTGGGACCCCAAGAATCAACGGCCGGAACTCTGGAGCCTCTACAACACCCGCGTCAACAAAGGCGAGAGCATTCGTGTTTTTCCGCTGTCCAATTGGACCGAGTTGGACGTCTGGCAATACATCCATCTGGAGCGGATTCCCATCGTCCCCTTGTACTTTGCCGCCGAACGGCCCGTGGTGGTCCGCGACGGCAACCTGATCCTGGTGGACGACGACCGGCTGCAGTTGCTGCCGGGCGAGAAACCACAGACGCAGATGGTCCGCTTCCGCACCCTGGGATGCTACCCCCTGACCGGCGCTGTCCCCTCCACCGCCACCACGCTCCCGCAGATCATCCAGGAGATGCTGCTGTGCAAGACTTCCGAGCGGCAGGGCCGGGTGATCGACAACGACGAGGAAGGCTCGATGGAAGACAAGAAGCGGGAAGGGTATTTCTGATCGCCACGCCACCCCTTGGGTTTGACCGCCATAGCTAGATTATGTCGCACCATTCGGATTTGATCGCCACCGACATCGACGCCTACCTGGCCGAACACGAGCGCAAGGAACTGCTGCGGTTCCTGACCTGCGGCAGCGTGGACGACGGCAAGAGCACGCTGATCGGCCGCCTGTTCTACGACTCGAAAATGATCTACGAGGACACGCTCCGCGCGTTGGAGCGGGACTCGGCCATCCACGGCACCACCGGCGGCGGGTTCGACCCGGCGCTGTTCACCGACGGCCTGAAGGCGGAACGCGAGCAGGGCATCACGATCGACGTCGCTTACCGCTACTTCTCCACCGCCAAACGCAAATTCATCATCGCCGACACGCCGGGACACGAGCAGTACACCCGCAACATGGCCACCGGGGCCTCGACCTGCGATCTGGCGATCATCCTGGTGGACGCCCGCAACGGCGTCGTCACCCAGACGCGGCGGCACAGTTTCATCGTCACGCTGCTGGGCATCAAGCACGTCCTGGTGGCGATCAACAAGATGGACCTGATGGGCTTCCGCGAGGAGGTGTTCGAGCAGATCCGCGCGGATTACAAGGATTTCGCCGCCCGGCTGGAAGTCTCCGACGTCCACTTCATCCCCATCTCGGCCCTGCAAGGCGACAACGTCGTCGAGCCCAGTCCGAACATGCCCTGGTACCGCGGCAGCACGCTGATGAACTTCCTGGATTCGGTCTATATCGGGTCGGACCGGAACATGGAAGATTTCCGCTTCCCCGTCCAGTACGTCAACCGGCCGCACTTGGACTTCCGCGGCTTCTGCGGCACGGTCGCCTCCGGAATCATCCGCCGCGGCGACGAAGTGATGGCCCTGCCCTCGCGGAGAACGAGCCGCGTCAAGTCGATCGTCACCTTCGACGGCGACCTGGAAGAAGCCTTCTGCCCGCAAGCCGTCACGCTGACGCTGGAGGACGAGATCGACATCAGCCGCGGTGACATGATCGTCCGCCCCGGCAACGTGCCGAAACTGGAACAGCGGTTCGACGCCATGCTGGTCTGGATGGCCGAACAGCCGCTGGTCACCGGCAAGCAATACCTGTTCAAACAGACGACCAAGCTGGTCACCGGGACCATCGACGCCCTGCGCTATCGCGTGGACGTGAACACGCTGCACCGCCAGGAGGCGTCGTCGCTCCGATTGAACGAAATCGGCCGCTGTGCGATCACCCTGACCGAACCCATCGCGTTCGACGATTATCGCCGCAACCGCGTCACGGGCGCGTTCATCGTCATCGACCGGATCACCAACGGCACGCTGGGCGCCGGCATGATCCTGGCACGGGCCACGGGCGATCAGCGGCGCGACCACTGGGACGACGCGCCGCTGGCCCGCACGCTGCACGGCCAGCCCAGCAACGTGACCGGCGAGGAACGCGCGGCGCGCTTCGGCCAGACCCCGGTGACGATCCTGCTGACCGGCTTGACGGGCTCCGGAAAATCCAGCCTCGCCTACGCCTTGGAACGTCGCTTGTTCGACGCGGGCCAGGCCAGCGTCGTACTCGACGGCCAGAACATGCGGTTGGGAATCAGCCGCGACCTGGGCTTCACTGCCGAGGATCGTTCCGAGAACCTGCGGCGCAGCGCCGAAGTCGCCAAGCTGATGAACGAGGCCGGCTTGATCTGTATCGGCGCTTTCGTCGCGCCCAGCGAGGAAGTCCGGCAGCGGGCGGCGCAGGTGATCGGCGCCGAACGGTTCCTGGTCGTGTACCTCAGCGCCCCGGTCGAGGTCTGCCGCCGGCGCGACCAACGCGGTCAGTACGCGAAAGCCGACAACGGCGAAATCGCCAGTTTCCCCGGCGTCTCGTCGCCCTACGAGCCGCCTTTGACGCCCAGCCTGACCCTGCCGACGCACGAACTGAGCGTCGAACAAGGCGTCGACCGCATCCTGGAAATGCTGAGGCAGAGGAATATCATTCACTAACAGGGGCCTTTCGTCAGTCCCGATCGGGCCCTTCGCACAACGGCAGACCCAGGTTGCCAGCTGCGCCGCTCGCCTTGGGCCGGAACGGGCAAGGCGGCAGGCGATGTCCGCAACGGAAACCCTTGTGCCCGGACGGGATCCGCTTCGCCCGATCCGGAAATCTCCCCGCGGGACCGCAAACAGGCGTTTTCATTTTTTCCGGGGCGTGTATAATAGTCCCGTTGACCAAGTCAGCGCTTGGTTGGCTGGAAGACCCCAGCACGACGGACTCACTTCCGCTTTTTCCTTCCTGGTTCTCCTGCTCAGAGTCATCTCTCACAGTCTCCAGGATCGACGGCTGGTCGCGCCGGCAAGGTTCTCAACACGGGTGGTGCGTGCGCGCCGGACCTGCGTCGAGCCGTTGCCGCCCCGGCCTGGGCGGTTCGCCTGCGTTTGAGTTGACTGTGATCTTCTGCACCGCCGTGTGGGCGGAACTGGAGAATCTGCGTTTGGCTGCGTGTGCCGATGTTGCGCGCGTTGCCTATCGATGTCGCGGCGGAACGTCGTCCCTCCCAAACCGGACGTCCGGATCGCCGCGCAGACCTTTTTGCGAAAGTACCTGATGTCCGTTTCTTTTGAGCAATTTCAACTGCTTCCGTCCCTGCTGCGAGCCGTCGCCGAGGAGGCGTACACGACGCCGACGCCGGTTCAAGTGGAGGCGATTCCGCCGATCCTGGCCGGCCGGGACTTGCTGGGCTGCGCCCAGACCGGCACCGGCAAGACGGCGGCCTTTGCCCTGCCGATCCTGCACCGCCTGGACCAGTCGCGCCGCCCCGCCGTCCCCGGCGCGCCGCGCATCCTGGTGGTCTGCCCAACCCGGGAACTGGCCGCACAGATCGGCGACAGTTTTCAAACCTATGGCCGGCATCTGAAATTCCGGCAAAGCGTTGTCTTCGGCGGCGTGGGGCAAAACCCGCAAGTGCGGGCTTTGGACCGCGGCGTGCACCTGCTGATCGCCACGCCCGGCCGGTTGCTGGATCTGATGAACCAGCGTCACGTGCGGCTGAACGGACTGGATACGTTTGTCCTGGACGAGGCGGACCGGATGCTGGATCTTGGCTTTCTGCCGGACCTGAAGCGGATCATCGCCTGCCTGCCCCCGGCGCGCCAGTCGCTGTTCTTCTCGGCCACCCTGCCGGATCGGATCGGGGAACTCGCCCGACAACTGTTGCGCAACCCGGTGCGCGTCACGGTCGCGCCGCCGGCGACGACCGTCGAGCTGATCGATCAGCGGGTGCTGTTTGTCGAGCAGACCGACAAACGGGCGCTGCTCAGCGAACTCCTGCAGGCTCCGGCGGCGGGCCGGGTCCTGGTCTTCACCCGCACAAAACGCCGCGCCGATCACGTGGCCAAGCAACTCAGCCTGAACGGGATCCGGGCCGACGCCATCCACGGCGACAAATCGCAGACCACGCGCCAGCGGTTGCTGCACAGCTTTCGCACCGGCAAGATGCGCGTGCTGGTGGCCACCGATCTGGCTTCCCGCGGGATCGACGTCGACGGCATCACGCACGTCATCAACTATGACCTGCCGCACGAACCGGAAAGCTACGTCCATCGCATCGGCCGCACGGGCCGGGCGGGGGCGACCGGCACCGCCCTGTCGTTCTGCGACGCCGGCGAACGCGGCTGCTTGCAGGCGATCGAAAGACTGATCCGCCGCCGCCTGCACGTGCAGGCAGACCACCCGTATCACTCGCCGCCGACGCCCGCCCCGGCGCGTCGAGCCTACGCCGGCCGAACCCCGGCTCGGACCGACGGCGGACGTTATCGGCGGGCATTGTGACCGGTTCGCATTCCGACAACCGCCTTGCCTGGCGCCGGGGGGCGGCAGACCGAACCGCTGTTCAGGAACGATTTTGCAGGCCGAATGGACTTCGCACGAGCGGACGAGACTTCCGCTCCGGCGACACGATCGCCGATTCTTTCTGCCCAGCCGCAAGGAGTGTACCATGCCCACGCGGTGCGACTTGGACGAAGACGCCACGATCCGGCTCCGGACCAGGGCCGGGCGACGCCACTCGCGGCTCAACCAGCACACGGAAGTTGGGAAGGTGGCCGCAGGGGGCAAGCACGCCGCGCGCCGAGGCCACGACAAGTCGGTCCGCGTCGGTCCGACGCGACTGGGCAAAGGCGTGTTCGCCCGCCGCCGGTATCCGGCCGAAGCCGTGATCGGCGAGATCGAGGGCCGGATCATCGACGATCCGCACTACGGTTCCGACTACTGCATGAACATCGACGACGGACGGGTCTTGGAGCCGGCGGCGCCGTTCCGGTACGTGAACCACAGTTGCGAGCCGAATTGCGAGTTCGACTTCTTCGACCTGCGCGATACGGGCCAGACGGAGCCGGAGCGGCGCGTTTTTCTGATCGCCCTGCGGGAGATCAAGCCGGGCGAGGAACTGACCATCGACTACAACTGGTCCGCGGCCGCCGCCATCCCCTGCCGCTGTCACGCGCCGTCCTGCCGCGGCTGGATAGTGAATCCCGACGAATTGGACGCCCTCCGCGCACGACTGGCGAACACCCTGCCCAAAGACACCGGGCAGACGGCGTGACACTCCTCGCTGGCCTCTTCCGCCTGGCGCCGGCCCGCGTCTTCCACGGTCATCGGGAAACCTGCGTGCTGGAAGATCTCGGCCCACTGCTTCCCGTACTCAGACTAGCACCAAACGGGAGTTCAGGTCATTCTCTGGCAAATCAAGAAGTCACGCTCGCTCACTTCTCGTCCCGCTCCCGCTTCCATGAAATTGTAGGATCAGGAGCGGGTTTGGGAGCGGGATCGCGATTGGGAGTCGAACCTGGAATCGTGCCAGAACCGTGCGTTTCGTCAGCGCGAATGATGTTGCAGGAGTCTCTCGATCGCCGCGACGTCCTCCTCGGCAAGGTCCCCGTCGGCTCCCGCGATCGTCTGCTCGATCTGTCCGGGATGGCGGGCGCCGACGATGGCCGCGGTGACTTCCTCGCGCCGCAGGACCCAGGCGATCGCCAGATGGGCTACGGTCTTGCCATGCCTGGCGGCGATTTCGCGCAGGCCTTCGACCAGGGCGAGGTTGGCGCTCAGACGCGGCTCGTGAAATTCCGGATCGCTTCGCCGGTGGTCGTCGGGCGGCAGGTTGGAAACCCATTCGCGAGTCACCTTGCCCGTGAGCAGTCCCTTCTGCATGGGACTGTAGACGATCACGCCGATGCCCTGTGCGGCGCAGTACGGCAGCAGCTCGGCCTCGACGCCGCGCACCAACATGCTGTACGGCGGCTGCAGGGAAGAGACCGGGTGCAGCGGCTGGATGCGACGGAGTTGGGCCGCGTTGAAGTTGCTCACGCCGCCGTATCGCACTTTGCCCTCGCGGATCAGTTCGGCGATCGTGCCCCAGGCTTCCTCGATGTCTTCGTCGGGTTGCGGCCAGTGGATTTGGTACAGGTCGATCGTGTCGACGCCCAGTCGCCGCAGGCTGTCTTCCAGTTCGGCGCGCACACTGGCCTTCTTCAGCCGCGTCACAATCCGCCCCTGTTCGTCCCAGCAGCGTTCGCACTTGGTAGCGATCAGCGGCCGTTGGCCCAGGCCCCGCAGGGCGCGCCCCACGACCTGTTCGCAATGGCCGAGGCCGTAAACGGCCGCGGTGTCGATCCAGTTGACGCCCAAGTCCAGCGCCCGGTGGATCGTGCGAATGGATTGCTCGTCGTCCTGCGGTCCCCAGCTGTACGCCCAGTCCCCGCCGCCCATGGCCCAGGTGCCCAGACCGACGGTCGTGAGCTGTAGGCCGGTCTTTCCGAGTGGTCTTGTTTTCATGTCAATACGATAGGCCACGATGCCCGTTTTGCCCAGAGGGGCAGCAGACCGTTCCCGACCGACAGAAAGGCGGGGCGAGCAGACAGAAAAAGCGGGAGCGTTTTAAGTGTTCAGGACCGAGCTCCCGGACCCGTGGTTGGCTGACGCCTTGGGGGCTTGCCGAGAAACGCGGGTCTGGTGTCGGGTCTGGACTTGCAGGATTTCCCGGATTTGCGAGACTGGCATTTGGCAGCCCTTCCAGCTCTCCTCTTGAGGAAACGAAGTGCACCAATTCCCACAAGCCAAGCTCGAACGGCCCTTGCTCCGTTGTTCTTGTCTTTTGGGAGCTGCCTACCAGGGGGCAGGACTCTTTTCACACAGACAGTCCTGACGCCTTCTGCTTTTCGAAAGGAGGTTGCGATGCAATTCACCAAGATGCACGGCGCCGGGAACGATTACGTCTATGTGGACGGGTTTCGGGAGCAGTTGCCGGCCGACCTGGCCCAACTGGCCCGCCGCATCTCCCATCGGCGGTTTGGCGTCGGCGGCGACGGCCTGATCTTGATCCTGCCGTCGGACCAAGCGGACGCCCGGATGCGGATGTTCAACGCGGACGGTTCCGAAGGGGAGATGTGCGGCAACGGCATCCGCTGTGTGGCCAAGTACGTGTACGACCACGGCATTGCCCGCAAGTCGGAGTTGCGGATCGAAACCAAGGCCGGGGTCCTGTCCCTGAGCGTGACGACGGCGGGCGGCCTGGTCGACAAGGTCCGGGTCAACATGGGTCCGCCGATTCTGGCCGCCGAGCGAATTCCGACCACCTTGCCGGGCGTCCCGGTCGTCGACGCGGTCCTGGACGTCGCGGGAAGGAGCTTCCGCGTGACCAGCGTCTCGATGGGCAATCCGCACTGCGTCATTTTTGTCGAGCAGGCGACGGACGAATTGGTGCTTGGCTGCGGTCCCAAGATCGAGGTGGATCCGCATTTCCCGGCCCGCGTGAACGTCGAATTCGTCGAGGTGCTGGGCCCCGCCGAGGTGCGGCAGCGGACCTGGGAACGCGGTTCCGGCGAGACGTGGGCCTGCGGCACGGGAGCCAGCGCGGTGTGCGTGGCCGGCGTGCTCACGGGCCGCACGGCGCGGCGGATCGTCAACCATCTCCGCGGCGGCGACTTGGAGTTGCACTGGGACGAGGCGGACAATCACGTCTACATGACCGGGCCGGCGACGGAAGTCTTTTCCGGCGACTGGCCGGACTAGCGGTTTCCTCCGGCACGGCGTCAGTTGCCGGCGAAGGCCGGCGCGTAGGCGGCCGGTGCGGCGTGATAGGAGGCGCTCAGCTCCTGATACGCGGAGCCGACCGTTTCGGCGTCGATGCGATCCGCGCCGCGGCCCGCCGCGGCCAGCCAGGTCAGTTCGGCCAGGTGGGCGACCCAGCGCGGCAGGCCGCCGGACAACTCCAGAATCCGCGCAACGGCATCGTCGTCGAACAGATCCGGGTCGGCGCCGGCCCGCGTCAGGCTGGTCCGCAAGTACTGCCGCACGTCGTCGGCCTCCCACGGCTCCAAATGGATCCGCAACTGGGAAAGCTGCAGCAGATCGCCGCCCAACCGCGTCAGCCGGGCCGGGTCGGCGGCCAGCGCCAGCGTCATCCCGACGGGGTGCGACTTGAGCAGCCGGAGCACGAAGATGACAACCTCATGGGCCGCTTCATCGGCGTCGTCCAGCAGGATCGCCGTGTTCAGATTCAGCAACCGATTCTCGCACAGCCGGTCGCTGATCCGGCGCCACAGCGCGAACACTCCGTCGCCGGTACCGGGGCTGGCGCGCAGCCCCGCCGCCAGCTCCCAAAGGAAGTCACGGGGCTCCAGCCCCAGCAGATTGAGGCGGCAAGCCGGCTGTCCGGAGCGACGGGCTTCGTCCAGGAACTTCGCTAGCACCAGCGTCTTGCCCGTCCCGTCGACGCCTGTCAGAATCCCCAGGGAACGGCCCTGCCGGACCAGGAACTGCAGCCGGGCCAACGCCTCCCGATGGGTCGCGGCGGCAAAGAAAAAGGGGCCTTCGCCCGCGTTGCGAAAGGGAGACAAGCACAGGCTGTCTGGAGTGCGACGCATGATCGGTCATCCTGGGGCCAGGAGTTGCAAGGCAGCGGTTCCGCATCGCTTAGCTAATCGGTAGAATCGCTACGAGACTTCCAGGAAAAACTCGCGAGTTGCCACGATGAGCAAGAGATTCTTTGTCGCCGAACCCGTCACCGGGGACAGCGCGCTGCTGAGCGGCGCGGAAGCCGAACACGTCGTCAAGGTGCTCCGCGGCAAGGTGGGGGACCTCGTGACGCTGTTTGACGGCGACGGCGCGGAGTTTCCCGCCAGAATCACGGCCGTGGGCCGGTCCAGCGTCGCGTTGGCGGTGCTAGCCCGCCAGGAGGTCAGCCGCGAATTGAAGACCCAGATCACGCTGGGCGTCGCGCTGCCCAAGGGCGACCGGCAACGCTGGCTGGTCGAAAAAGCGGTCGAGTTGGGCGTGGCGCAGTTGGTTCCGCTGGTCACCGAGCGAGGCGTCGCCGAACCCAACGAAGCGGCCCTGGGGCGTCTGCGGCGGTATGCGATCGAGGCGGCAAAGCAGTGCGGCCGGAACCGGCTGCTGCAGATCGGCAGCCCGCAGACCTTTGGCGAGTTTGCGCGTGGTGCCAACCTGGCCGCGTTGCGGCTGCTGGCGCATCCGGATTCCACCGCCGTGCCGGTCGCCGGACTGGCGTGGGCCGGCCCGGCCGCCGACGTCTGGTGTGCGGTGGGGCCCGAAGGCGGCTTTACGGAGGAAGAATTGGCCGCCGCCGACGGCTGGCGGCGGGTCAGCCTGGGACCGCGCATCCTGCGGGTCGAGACGGCGGCGGTGGCTTTGGCAGCCTGGTTCTCGCTCTGCGATGCGATCCGGCCAGGGCCGTAATCTTCGCCGTTTTTCCGCGAAGGCTTGGCGAGCGGCCTGGGAACCGTCACAATCAAGCTCATGACTCACGCTGACGACTTGCCGCCGCCTGATTTCGACTTCCTGCCCGGCCCCTTCGCCGCGCCGGGTCCGCCGGCGGCGGACGAAATCGTCATGGCGGAACTCGTCCCGCCGACGGTGGACTTGCCGCGCGTCTGGACCGCGCTGCTGGTGGGCACGCTGTCGATCCCCGTCGCCGCGGTCGTCGGCGGCGCGGTCTTGGCAGCGGGCATGTTCCTCGCGATGGGACCTCGCGGGCTCCAGGATGATCCCTCGATGACGAATTGGCTGGAGTCCTTTGCGCAGACGCGGCTGGGGCTGATGGTCATGGTCCTGCCCGGCCAGTTGGTGTTCCTCGTCGGCGCCGTGGGCGCCGCCTGCCTGTCCCCCCAGGGACTGTGGGACCGGCTTGGTTTGCGGCGCGGGGGGCTGTCGCTCTGGAGTTGGCTCGCGCTGATGCTCGGCACGCCGCTCGTCGGCGTCCTCTCGTCCCATCTGCTGTCGCTGTTCGTCGACGACATGAGCGATCAGTTGAAGCTGGTGGAAGACATGATGCGGGTCCACGTCCGGGACTTCCCCGTGGGCCTGATCGTGATCGTCGCGGTGGTGCCGGGCATCGTGGAAGAGCTGTTGTTCCGAGGGTATCTGCAAAGCCGGTTGCTGCGTCGCTGGCCGCCGCTCTTGGCGGTCGGAACCAGTGCGTTGATCTTCTCGGTGGCGCATCTCGATCCGGTTCACGTCCTGGGCGTGATCCCGCTGGGGTTTTGGCTGGGTGCCGTCGCCTGGCGGGCCGGCTCGATCTGGCCGGCCATGCTCTGCCACGCGGTCAACAACGCCGTTGCCGTCGCAGGGGCGGCGGTTCAAGACCACGCCACGCTGGAGCTGACGTGGGACCCTTTCTCCGCGACGGTGCTGGCGGTCGGCGGCCCGGCGTTCCTGCTGGGGCTGGGCATTCTGGTTCTCGCCCCGCCGCACTCGCGCGGGCGGCACGGCCAACCAGTAGGCCGTGCCACGACAGGGCTTCAAGCATAGAACATCCTGCCGCACTGCGACATTTTCCGCAGCAGCGGCGTCGGCTCCGCGCGGTCGCCCAGATAGTCCAGCGTGTCGAACCACTCGACGATCCGGGCCGCGCCGACGGTATCCGCCCAGTACAGCAGGCCACCGCGCGACGCGGGAAAACCGAAGCCGAGGACGACGGCCAGATCGATCTGGCCGGCATCCCGCACGTCGCCCCGCTGCAACATGCGCGTGGCCTCCAAGAGCATCGGCGCCAGCAGTCGCCAAATGACGGTCTCGGCCGTGTGGGGGCGCGGCGTCTGCGGACAGCGGGCGAGCGCTGCCTGCAGCGCGGGATTCAGGCCTTGCGGCGTTGGCTCGTCCGCTTCATACAGAAAGAATCCCGCCCGTGCCTTGCATCCCAATTGCCGGGCCTTGACCATGGCGACCAACAGCGGCGAGGCCGCCACCAGGTCCGACGAATCCTCGGAAATGGCCCAGCCGCATTGCAGCGCCGTGTCCAAGCCGATTCCGTCCATCAGCCGCAGGGGACCGCACAGCATCCCGAACCGCTCCGCGGCGCTTTCGACCGCTTCGACCGTCACGCCTTCCACCAGCAACTGCATGGCCGCGGACAGATAGGGGACCAGCAAGCGGTTGACGACGAAACCGGGAACATCCGCCACGACCAAGGGCAAATGGCCGATGGCGCGCGCAAAGCCGACGGCGGCAGCGACGGTCTGCAGGTGCGTCTTCTCGCCGCGGATGATCTCCAACATGGGGGCTTGACCGATGGGCAAGAAGAAATGACAGCCGCACAACCGGCCTGGATCGCGGAGCGGTGACGAGAGGCGAGCGAAGGGGATGGTCGAAGTGTTCGAAGCCAGGATGGCTCCGGCGGCCAATCGAGGTTCCAGGTCCGTCAGCACCTGCTGCTTGACCGCGATCTTCTCGGCCACGGACTCGACGACGACGTCGCACTGCGCCGCCTCGTCCAAGCCGCCGAACCTGACCAGGCGGTCCAGGTCCACGCGCGCCGCCTCGTTCGCCGCCGGCCGGGCCTGCAACCAGGACGAAATCCGCTGCCGCACGGTGGCCAGGGCCTGAGCGTTTTCGTCGACCATCACCACGGGAATCTGCCGGCCCGCCACGGCCGCGGCGATCGACGCGCCCATCACGCCGGCGCCCACGATCCCGACCGACCTCGGCCGGCGGCAGGCGTCCGCTCCGTACTGCGACTCCGCCATCCGCTGCTCCACTTCCATCAATCGCCGGACGTGCTGGTCCGCGACGTGGGGCAGGGAAGGCTGTTGAGTCGACAGGAAACCTGGCTTGATGGACATCTCGAATTCCTGGCTGGCCGGTCACACGCTGCGCAGTTTCACAATCAGTTCCGGCACCGCTTCATAAAGATCGGCCACCAGGCCGTAGTCCGCCGCGGAAAAAATCGGCGCCTCCGGATCGCGATTGATGGCCGCAATAAGTTTGGAGTTCTTCACGCCGGCCAGGTGCTGCACCGAGCCGGAAACACCCAGGGCGAGGTACAGGTCCGGGGCGACGATCTTGCCGGTCTGTCCCACCTGGAATTCATTGGCCGCGATGCCCGCATCGACCAGCGGGCGAGTGCTGCCGGCCGCGCCGCCGCAGGCGTCCGCCAGGCCGCCCACCAGACGCTCGAAGTCCTCCCGGCTCCGAATCGCGCGCCCCCCGGACACGACAACGCGGGCTTCGCTCACGTCCGGACGGCCCGCCCGCTGGCTGGCCACCCCAAGGTACTCCGACAGCGCGGGGCCCTCCGTTTCGGGCACGTCCAGCGGCACGACGTCGGCACAGGTCTCCGCTCGTTCCGCCGGAGGATACGACCCGGGCCGGACGGTGATGATCTGGGGCGCGGCGCACAGCTCGATCGTGGCCAGCACGGCGCCCGCATACATGGGCCGCTGCAGCCTCAGACGGCCGCCGTGAAACTCATGACCCACGACGTCGCCGGCCATCGCGCCCCCCAACAAGCCCGCCGCACGGGTCACGCTGTCTCTGGCAAACGTGCCACTGGCCGCAACCAACAGATCCGCCCGGCGCTTGGCGACGGCCGCCGCCAGGACGGGTGCGTACCGTTCGGCCAACGGATCGGCCAAGGCGGGACGGTCGGCGGCGAGCACCGGGGCATAGCAGGCGGCATCCGCGGCCGGAAGATCGAGCGAGTGGCCCAGCAGCAGCCATTCTACGCTGCCACCGCTCGCCGCCGCGCACTGCCGGGCAAACGTCAGCGCAGACCGACTCGCGACGCAAACCGCTCGATGATCGTGCTCGGCGACAACCAGAATCCGCACCTTCGTACTCCGTATCAGACAACTTTGGCTTCGCGCAAGCGAGCGATCAGTTCGTCGACCGACGCCACGCGCCGACAGTCCCGCGAATCCGACGCCCCGTCCAGGCGCAAGACGCGCACGCGAGGCTCGATCGCCACCCCCAGCGCCGCCGCCGACAGACGCTCCAGAGGCGCCTTCCGGGCCCGCAGAAGGGCGGTCAACGCGGCATAGCGGGGCTGGTTCAAACGCAGGTCCGCGGTCACCACCGCGGGCAGCCGAACACGCACGGTCTCGATGCCCGCATCCGTCTCCCGAGCGACCTGCACCGCCCCGTCCGTAAACTCGATCCGCGAAGCGAACGTGGCCTGCGGCCACGACAGCAGCGCGGCCAGAAACTGCCCCGCCTGATTCGCGTCGTCGTCGATCGCCTGCTTGCCCATCAGGACCAGTTGCGGCAATTCGCGGAGCACCAGCTGCTGCAGGATGCGCGCCACGTTCCACGAATCCAGCGGCTCGTCGCACGGAACCATGATCGCCCGGTCGGCTCCCATCGCCAGCGTCACGCGGAGCTGCTGTTCGCAATCCTCCGGCCCGATTCCGGCCGCGACGACCTCCACCCGTTCGGCCGATCGCTCCCGGATCAGGAGGGCTTCTTCCAGCGCCACCTCGTCGAACGGATTGAGGACGTAGGCCAAATCCTCGTCGTCGATCCCTTGCCCGTCGGCGCGCACCACGACCCTCTGATTCGGATCGGGGACTCGTTTTGCGGGAACCAGGATTTTCACGATCGGCGGGGCCTCGGCCTTGGCGAGAAACGCCGGATCATGATAACAAATCAGCCTCCGGAAGCGAAGGGCGGGACCGCCCCCGGTTCTTCGCCGATCGGCCCCCCGCCCGGCGAACGGCGGGCGTCAGGCCACCCGCCTTTCCGCCGCGGTCCGCCTGCTCCAACGAAACCGGCGGACTCACACCCACGGTTGGCCGTCGCCCTGTTTCTGTGACGCGATCTGGGCCTCCTCCTCCGCCCAGCCTGCCGATCGCGGCCCACGCGAACCGCTTCGCCTACTTCTTCGCCGTGATCCGGGCCAGTTCCTCGGCGGTGAACTTGCTGCCGGCCACCGGGCCGGGGCGGTACACGGGCTGGAACTGGCTGGGCTTCGGTTCCACGACGGGAATCACGAACACCTCCGCGCCGCTGGCGTCCCTTTCCACCTTGCCGCCGGACCGCTCCAAAGCCTGGCGAACGAGCTTCTTGGACACTGACACCAGCGTCGGAAAGTCGTACGGCGTGTGGCTGAACTTGCCTTTCGGATCCAGCGCCGACGTGAATCGCTCCGGCAGCTTCGAGAAGCCGACGGTGGTGAACAGCACGCCGCCCGAATTCGCCGGGTTGCAGTCGCTGTCCTGCCCGCAACGCGTGGAAATGACGATCGTCTGGTCGAGATCCCCCTGGCCGTACAACAGGCCCATCAGGACGTACGCCCCGTTCAGCTTGACGTCGATGCTGAACTGGCCGACGCCGCCGGGACCGCTGCACAAGCCGTGCGTGTGCGTACTGGACTTGTGGTACTTGTCTTCGATCAGTTGCCAGGTCTTCTCCCAGCGGGCGGGGTTCTCCTGGGCCCAGCGCACCACGTCCCGGACCATTTCGGCGTACTGGCATTCGTCCGGAATGCACTTCAGGGCGGCCGCCACGATCTGGCCGACGTCGTCCGTAAAAAACGCCTCGGCGTACAAGCCGCCGATGAACTGGCCTGCGTACACCCCGTCGCCGTAGTTCATCAACCGGCCGAATTTCTCGCCCAGTTCGATCACCAGCTGGGGCATCCCCGGCGCGATCAGGCCGCTGTAGTCGGCTTCGATCTGGTAGTCGATGTCGTCCGCGTGCTTGTTGAACTGCGGATGGCCGCTGTCCGGCGGCGCGATGCCGCTGCGCAGGTTGTCGCGGCCAGCCTTGTTGGCATGCCAGAGCGGATAACCGCTGTTGGCAAAGTCGATGCCCGCCTGGCGGATCGAGCAGTCCAATCCATATTGGTCCAGCGTCTGCAAGAACGTCATCTCGACGTAGATGTCGTCCTGATGGAACTGGTTGATCAGCTTCGGCTCCCACTTCGGCATCCTGTCCAGCGGCAGGATCTCGCCCTTGAAGCGGAACTCGGTCGGCCCGCCCCAGCCGACGCCTGCCATCTGGCCGATCCAGCCGGCCTTCATCTTGTCTTCATACGCTTTGACCGGCAGTCGCCGCACTTGCTGAGCCGCCGCCCAGGGGACCGCGCTGAGCAGGACGCCCGCCGTCATGAACAGAAGCATCTGATTTCGCATGTCGCACCTCAAAGAAAGAATTTGAAATCTGACCAAACGATGGCCTCACGGAAAACGCCCGCTCAGTCCCTCAGGCCGCAAGCGCCGAGCGTCAAAGTCGCGCCGGTTTCCCGCCGCTGCTTGCCGGCCGGATGACGGTACTGCCAGGCCAACGGCAGATCGCCGCCACTTTCCGCTGCGCCCGGCGTCGCGGGCAAAGACACCAGCCGCGCATCGAGCGGCGCGAGAAGTTGCCGAGCGGCGGCGGGCAGCAAGCGGTAGTCGTGCCGGTCGGGAGCAGCGAAGGGCGGCGAATCGAAACGCCGGATCACATTGGTTGCCCGATCGAACGCCGTGCCCTCGAGCGCGGCGAACAGGCCGCCAAACCGGTTGTGCGCGCCCGCCGCGTGGCTCAGGCCAGCCCCGGCGCGAACCGCAATCAGCTTCTGGCCGTTCTGGCGGCGGCCGGCGTCCCAGACCAGGTTGCCGATCAGCTGGGCCTTCGCCTTGAAGGCCGACAACTCGACCACCGGCGAGATGAACGGGGTCACGATCGTGTTGAACGCCAGGTGCAGCGTGCCGTCATGTTCTTTGCCGCCGTCCTGGCCGAAGTGGATCACGCCGCGGTTGCCGCTGCAGTTGGGATCCTTGACGATCACGTTGCCCAACAGCACCGCGTGGCTGTCGGGCCGCGTGGTGTCGGCAGCGTCGACCAGGTCGAACTCGCGGTTGGCCGAACCGTGGATATAGCAGTCCTCAATGCGATTGTGGTGGGCCCGGCTCTTGACGTTGTGTCCGGTCAGGCTGGCATGCACTTCGCACGCCCGCAGCGTGACGCTGGTCCCGCCCAGGTACAGGTTGTGATTGAAGCCCGGATCGGCCGGATCGCCGTTGTGGTGGATCTCGCAGAATTCGATCAACTGGTTCAAGCCTCGCTCCGGACCGCCGTCCCCGTTGGACATGATGCCCATGTCGTTGTGGTGGATTGAGCAGCGACGGACGATCACGTTGTTGGCCTGGTTGATCCGCACCCCGGCGCCGTTGTGGCTACCGTTGTGGGCGCCGGACAATTCAAAACCTTCCAGCACGCAATCATCCGTGCCGGCATTGAATTGAAAGACGGCCCGCGGCGTGCTGCCTCGGCCGCTGTACTCAAAACCGCTGCCGTCGATCTTGACCCACCGCGAACCTTCGGCCGGAACAGCGCGAAACGTCAGACGAGCCTGGCGAACGTACACGGCCGTCCGTTCGTACGGCTGTCCGCCCGCACGGGGATAGACCATGATCGCATCGCCCGGCCGAGCCTGGGCATTGGCCTCCTCAATCCGCGCGAACCGTTTCCCCGGTCCGACCTCCAGCGTCTCCGCCCGGCTGGACCTGGCCGGCAGACTGCAGGCCAGCAGCAGCGCGGCCGCCGACCAGCAACCGGTGCCAATCCAGCGGAACCGACGCGAAAGACGCGAGCAAGTCGTCGTGGGCATGCCAGCCTCCTGAATCAACGCGGAAAACCTCCGTGCCTGTTGCGAAAGGGCCTGGCTCCGAACCGGCCCGGAAAAAGCCCCGGAGAAGCGACCGCCGCGAGGTGCCAGTGCCCCTTTTTCAACAGGCCGCTGGCGCCAAACGGGATTCCGGCACTTTCCCGCGCCGTTGATGAAGTCACGGTTTCGACGCCGGGGCTTCGGCGCCGCGGCCAGGCTTACAGAATTCAATCTTGGCCGAGCTTGGTGCCAGCTAGATGGTCCGACCCTGATCGGCCAAAACTGAATTCTGTAAGCCTGACGCCATTTCGCGCGACCGTAGCATCATCGACGGCGACGCTCCGTGGCAGTTTCCCGTTCGCTGCCAGTTGCCGCACAGGGACCGCGTCCAAGGTCCAAACGCAGCGTTTCCAGCGTGACGTTTTCCAAGGCAAGTGTCAACCACGACCTCGATCTGTTCTCACAGCACGACCTCGCCAGCGGCATCTGGTCCTGCGAACGTCGACAACTTCTGCCGGAACGGCGAGGATTTGGTCCCGCCGACTTGCTAATAGACCATCTCGCCGCGGACGAAGGCGGCCGTGCGAGGATCGGCGGGCGAGTCGAAGAATTGCGGCGCGGAGCCGATTTCGATCAGCCGGCCGGCCAGCATCAGCCCGACCCGCGTAGCCAGTCGCCGGGCCTGGAACACGTTGTGCGTGACCAGCACGACGGTCGTGCCCTCCTCGCGGTTCTGCCGGCGCACGATGTCTTCGATCAAGGCCACGTTGTAGGGATCCAAATTGGCGGTCGGCTCGTCCAGCAGCAGCACCGTGGGACGGACGACCAGCGCCCGCGCGAGCGCCACGCGCTGCATCTGGCCGCCGGACAAACGCTGGGCTCGGGCGCTGGCCAAGTCGCCCAGCCCCAGCTGCGCCAGAATCTGCTCCACGCGCCGGTCGTCGCGCCGGCCCCGCAGCCTCAGGCCGTACGCGACGTTGCGGCGGACGCTGCCGCGCAGCAGGGCGGGACGCTGGAACACGGTCGTGATCTCGCGGCGGACGGCCAGCGGCACATGCTGGTCGCGGAAGCAGCGTCCGCGGTAGGCGACGGTTCCGGCCGTCGGCGGCTCCAGGAAGTTCAACAGCCGCAACAGCGTCGATTTGCCGGCCCCGCTCGGACCGACCAGCGTCAAAACCTCGCCGGCTCCCACTTCCAGACATTCCAAATTGACCACGGCTTGGCCATCGTAGGACTTCCGGACGCCTTCCAGGCAGTACAAGGGTGCGTCCATCTCAGTCGCCCCCGGCTCGCTGCTGAAGCCCAAACAGGACCGCGTTGGCGAGAAAGGCCAGCAACAGCAAAATGATGCCCAAGGCCAGGGCCAGATCGAATTCGCCCATCCGCGTATTGAGCACGATGGCGGTCGTCAACACGCGCGTCCGGCCTTCGATGTTGCCGCCGACGAGCATCACGGCGCCGACTTCGGAAATGATCGACCCGAAGGCGGCCACGATGGCGGCCATGACCCCGATCCGCGCCTCGGCCAGCACCGCCGCCAATTCCTGCCACCGGGTCGCGCCCAAGGCGCGCACCTGCAGCCGCAATCCCGGCTCGACGCTCTGCACGGCCGTCATGGTCAGACCCGCGACGACCGGCAGCGCGATGACGACCTGGGCGAGCACCATCGCGCGGGGCGTGAACAACCAGCCCAGAGAGCCCAACGGCCCGCTGCGGGACAACACCAGATACACGGCCAGCCCGACGACGACCGGAGGCAAGCCCATGCCAGTGTACACCAGCACCGTGATTAGGCCGCGCATGCGAATCCGCGACCACAGGCCCAGCGCGGCGCCGGCGGGCACGCCGATCACCGTGCTGATCGCCAACGCCAACCCGGTCACAAACAAGGTCAGCCAGATGATCTCCAGGACCGCCGGATCGCCGGTGCAGATCAACTGCGCGGCCCGCACCAGCCCGCGGACGATGTCCTCCATAGCGTGTTTCCCCGATTCAGCGGGCGCTGGGATAGAACAGCGGCTGACCGAACTGGTCCACGCCGAACTGCTTGATCTTCTGCTGGATTTCCGGGGACCGCAACCAAGCCGCAAAACGCTCGGCCAACGCCCCGTTGACGCCGGGATGAGCCGCCGGGTCGATGGGAATGACCGCATAACGGTTGATCAATTCCGGGTCGTTGTTGGCCTGAGGGTGCTCGCCCCCGAAAAGGATTTGCAGGTCCGGCAGTTTTTCACGGGTTGCCAGCCAAGTGCCGCGATCGGTCAACGTGTAGGCACGCTTCTCGTTGGCAGCCAGGAGCACGGCGCGGGTTCCAATCCCCAGCGACTGGTACCAGCCCTGTTCCTTGCTCGGCGCCAGTCTCGCAGCGGACCAGATGGCGAGTTCCTTGGAGTGGGTCCCGCTTCGGTCGCCGCGGCTGAAGAACGTCGCGCGGGCGGCGGCGATCGCTCGAAACGCCTCCGCCGCACTCTTGCCCGCCGCGGCCCGCGCCGGGTCGCCGGACGGCCCCACCACGACAAAATCGTTGACCATGATTTCGTGACGCCGTTTGGCATGGCCCGCCGCAAGAAATGCGTCCTCCTGCTTCCGCGCGTGGACGATCACGACATCCGCGTCACCGCGCCCGGCGATCGACAACGCCTGGCCAGTTCCCACCGCAATTACGTCTACGCGGCAAGCGTTCTGCCGTTCGAAGTCCGGCAGGATGGCGGCGGCCAGACCGGAGTCGACCACGCTCATCGTCGTCGCCAGACGCAGCACCGGCCTGTCCGACGCGGCGGCCGACGCGGCCGCCTGGACAGCGGTCAGTGCCAGCAGACATTTCCAACCAACAGACAAACGCAGCAAGTCAGCTAAACTCATCTTCACGGCGTCACCGTCTCCGAAGGGGTTCTGTGAGTGGCGGCGCCAGTTCCGCAGACGCCAACCTACTTCTTCGTCCCGCTGCCGAGCGAGTCGCCCACGTACAGCAGGTACAGCAAGGGGAGTTTTTCCTTCGCCACCCCGTCGGCGAACGTCCCCAGTTCGCCGCGGAGCACCTTCTCGCCAGGATAAGTCACGTCGCAGACCAACGCGACCGGCGTATCGGCCGGGCAGCGGTTCCGCAGCTGCGCCAGCGGTTGCAGCTTCTTTTCCGGCGCGGCGGGGTCCGACAGCGCGACTCCGGCGGCACGCAGCAGTTCGTGCAGCAGCACGCCTTCGTACGCCCCCTCTTCGTCGCTCTGCGGAATCTTGTCCCGCACGATCGCCTGCGGCAGCTTGACGAAATCGGCCGGCGTCACCGTGATCGTCTGGCCGGCCTCGTTGCGGACCAGCAGGACACGCTGGCACGGCGCCTGGGCAAACGTTTGCTCCGGGTCCCACACGATCACGGCCAGATGATAGTTCTGGTACGAATTGGGCGGGTCGCCCGGCAAAGCGGAACAGTAGTAGGCGGTGACCACTTGGCCGTCGGCACGCTGGACGGACGACGGATAGCCGCCGTCGAGACCGTTCCAGTCGACGAGTCGGACCGGCTCGCTCCACGTTTGGCCGCCGTCGCCGCTCAGCATGGCTTCGAGTCCTCTCTTCCCGAAGTCGGAGGCGCGGTCGCCGTAGCAGAACAGCACTCGGCCGTCACGCAGTTTGACGAGGTGTCCGTTGACTCGCTGAAAACCGGTCATCGTGCGCCGCAACGTCCACGTGCGCCCGTCGTCCGCCGATGCGCACAGGACCATATAGTCCTTCTTCTCGACGCCGGTCCCGTGCCTCGCCGCGGCCAGCCAGCGTCCGTCGCCCAGGTGCAGCACCGTCGTTTCGTTGGCGTCGGGGCCGATTACGACCGGCTCGCCCCAGGTCTTGCCGTCGTCCCGGCTGCGGACCAGGAACGAGCGGAACTGGCGCTGCTCGTATTTCTCCCACGGCCCCTGCGTCGAGTAAACCGACACGCACAGGTCGCCATTGCCGGCGATCTGCAGGTCGCCGAACGGCACGGCGGGCTGGCCGCTGGGCGTCGTTTGCGGAAAGGCGTCTTTGTAGACCCACCACGAGCGTCCGCCGTCAGGCGAGCGGCTGAGCCACGGCCCCAGCACTTCGTAGCGGTAACTCCCGCGCGTGCGAGGCACGTCTGGCGGCCAGCGGTTCGACCAGCCCGAGGTCAGCACGATCAGGTCGCCGTTGGCCGCCAGTCCGGCCGCATGGTTCATGCGGATCGTGTCCGGTTCGTGCTGCGTGGCCGCGCTGCCAAACCGCCACGTCGCCCCGCCGTCGCCGCTCAACCAGCACTCGATGTCGCCCGCATGATGCCCGTGGCTCGCGTCGTTGAAGATCAGCGCCGCCAACGTCCGGCCGTCGCGGAGAAGTTTCAGATTTGGCCACGCACAATGTCCGGGCGCCGTAAACACCGGCGCCGGCCGCTGCCCGCTGCGGTCCACGGCGTAGCGGGACGCGGCGGGCGCCACCGCTGGCCCGGCGGAATCCGTTGCCGTCTTCGCCGCCGCGTCTGCCGCCTGGAGCGCGGCTGGCTGAACCAACAGCAGCGTCAACACGGAAATGATGTTGGTGGTTTTCATGGCTACCGAGGTGAAGTTCTCCCGTTCCATGTTACAATACGACGAGTGACGGTACAAATCCGGTGACGGAATTCAGATTGCGCCAGGACCTCGCCGTAGAGGAAAGCTGTGAGCCATACGCAACGGCGGCCGAAATAACTTCCCGAAATTTTCCCCCCCACGCTGCTCGCCAGCGTGGAGCCATGTTCAAAACCAGCCGTCCGCCCGCCACGCGTCATCTCGGGCCACCACGCTGCTCGCCAGCGTGGAGCCATGTTCAGAACCAGCCCTCGTCCCGCCACACGCCCTATCGGGCCACCACGCTGCTCGCCAGCGTGGAGCCATGTTTAGAACCAGCCCTCGTCCCGCCACACGCCCTATCGGGCCACCACGCTGCTCGCCAGCGTGGAGCCATGTTCAGAACCAGCCCTCGTCCCGCCACGCGCCCTCTCGGGCCACCACGCTGCTCGCCACGCGAAGTCGCTGCGGACTCACCGTGCGAGTTTGCGAGTGCCTTGGTTTGCCGCCAGTTTTGGCCGAAACGGTGAAGTTATTTCGGCCTCCGTTGTAACCTTGACCATCCACTTTAGCTCCCAAGCATTCTCCCGGTTGCAACGACAGGCGAAAGCAGCTGGAACCTCGTCCGCAGAACTTGTTGCTGCGTCGCTCGAGCGACCCTGCAAAACAAATCGGCCAGCACTTACCGATGTCGAAACCGCATCCGCTCGCCAACGATTCGAGCGGCACTTCGGCGAGTTGGATCTAGTTCGACGCCCGCGCGCCGAGATATTGGAGTTCAACGGGCCGAGGCGGCCTTGGCGCGATGCGATCGCTGTCGTAGCCTCGCTGAGCGAAAAATCTCGAAAATCGCGTGACGAAGCGGACTGCTTTCGCTCTCTTATAAAAGGGAGAATCGAATCATGCGGTCCAAGGACCAGTCCAGCGCCGAAGCTCTGATCGCGGAAGCCCGGCAGGGAATGCGCGAGTCGCTGGGCCGGCTGCTGCAGACCTACGCCAACTACATCAAGCTGGTTGCCGCGGCCCAAGTCGGCGCCAGGCTGCAGGTGCGGGTGAGCCCCTCTGACGTGGTCCAAGAGACGTTCTTGCAGGCGCATCGCACGTTTGACCAGTTTCGCGGCCGGACGGAAGCTGAATTCGTGGCCTGGTTGCAGCGGATTCTGGCCAGCCAACTGACGCACCTCTACGAGAAACACCTGCTGGCGGAAAAGCGGGATGTTCGCCGGGAAGTGTCGCTGGACGAGGTCGGGGCGAAGCTGGAACGATCCACCGCCCGGCTGGCATCGGTCCTGGCAGACGATGCGCCGTCACCCAGTTCGCGGGCGATGCAGCATGAACGCGCGGTGATGCTAGCCGATGAGTTGGCCGAATTGCCGCCGGACTACCGCCAGGTGCTGCTGTTGCGTAATCTGGAAGCGATGTCATTCGCGGAAGTGGCGGAACAAATGCAACGTTCGGCCGGCGCCGTGCGCATGTTGTGGCTGCGGGCCGTGGACAAGTTGCGCCAACAGCTGACTGACAAGGGGTTGATATGAGTTCTGCGACTGCGGATCGCAACGCCGTTGGTCTGGCCGACCCGGATCAGCAGGAATTGCTGGCCATTCTGGATGATTTTGTGGACCGCCTGCAACGCGGTGAGTCGGTGGACGCCGAGGAGATCATCCGCGCACACCCGGAAGCGGCGGACCAGCTCCGCGGGTATCTCGACAGCCTGGTGTTCCTGCAGCGTGCCCTTCCGCCGTCGGCAGCCCTGGACACCGATCTGTTGGCCGCCAGTCGCGATGAAACTTGCCGCCTGGGCGAATTCGAGATCCTCCGTGAACTTGGCCGCGGTGGCATGGGAATCGTCTACGAGGCGATGCAAGTGTCGCTGGGCCGCAGAGTGGCGCTGAAGGTGCTCCCGTTTGCCGCGGTCCTGAATCAGGAACAGCTCGCGCGGTTCACAATCGAAGCCCAAGCCGCGGCCCGGTTGCACCATCCCCACATCGTGCCGGTGTATTCCGTCGGCTGCGAGCGAGGCGTCCATTACTACAGCATGCAGTTCGTGGATGGGCGGTCTTTGGACGTGATGATCGAAGAGCTGCGCCGAACCAAACGTGGCAAGGGGATCGGCGAATCACCAGCAGCCGCAGACGACACGGCGAAGTGCTTTTCAACGGCTCATTTCGCGAAAAGCCGCGAGTTCTTCCTGTCCGTGGCGAAGCTGGGCGCTCAGGTCGCCGATGCGCTGCAACACGCGCACGATGGCGGAATTATCCATCGCGACATCAAGCCGTCGAATATCCTGATCGACCGCGCCGGCAAGCCGTGGGTCACCGATTTTGGCCTGGCGCGTTGCCGGGGCGACGCCAGTCTGACGAGCACGGGCGCGGTGATCGGGTCCGTCCGCTACATGAGTCCCGAACAGGCCCTGGGCCGCACGCGCCGCGTCGATCAGCGCACCGACGTCTACTCGTTGGGCATCACCCTGTACGAACTGCTGACGCTCCGCAAGGCGTTCGACGCCGGCGATCAGCAGCAGTTCTTGCGGCAGATCGAACAGGAAGAGCCGGCGCCTCTGCGGCGAATCGATCCGGCAGTGCCGACGGACCTGGAGACCATCGTCCTGAAGGCGATCTCGAAGCAACGCTCCGACCGCTACCGGACGGCCCGCGAGTTTGCCGACGATTTGCGCCGATTTGCCGCAGGCCAACCGATTCGGGCTCGCCGCCCATCGTGGTCTGACCGGATCAGCAAGTGGGCGGGCCGTCATCGCAGTCTGGTGACGCTGTCGTTTGTGTTTTTGATCGCGGCGCTGGCCGGAACCGCGACCGCGGCGCTGCTGATCGTGCGGCAGCAGGCACAGACGCGCCGCGCGCTGCAACTGGCCGAACAGAATCTGAAACAGGCCGAGGAGAACCTGCGGCAGGCCGGGAGCGTGGTCGATCATTTCGGGCTCTTTGCCGCTCAGCGGCTGGGCGACATCCCCGGCACCGAGTCGCTGCGGCGCGAGCTGCTGGGCGACACCTTGCGCTATTACCGGCAATTCATCCAGCGCGCCGGCCAGGACCCGAGCCTGCAAACCGGACTGGCGGTGGCACACTTCAAATCGGCCGAGATTCTCGAACGGCTCGGCGAACCAAGCGAGGCACTGCAATCGTACGAGCGGGCGGCGACCGTGTTGCACGAGCTATCCCGTGATCCAGCGGCGACGAACGACACGCGGACGAAGCTGGCGATGTGTTACAACAACATCGGGCTGCTGCGGGCCAACCGCGGGGAAACCGAGCCGGCTTGGGAGGCTTACCGGAAAGCCATCACGCTTCAAGAAGGGCTCGTCGCTGACGAACCGGCCAATTCGGTATGCGAACGCGACTTGGCCCTGACGCTGGGCAACCTCGGGCTGCTGCACGGCCAAACGGGTCGGATCCAAGACGCATGGACGTACTACGAACGCGCGATACAAATCCAAGAGCGTCTCTTGGAACGTCAACCCGATGACGCGACCCTGCGGCGGCGACTGGCCGGTACGTACAACAACGTGAGTTTCCTGTACCAGACAGCCGATCCGGCGAAGGCGTTGGAGTTCAGTTCCCGCTCGTTGGCCATCCTGCGACCGCTGGCAACGGCTGGCACGACCGACGGGACGGCCGAGAGCGATCTGGGGCTCGCCCTGAACAATCACGGATCGTTGCTGGCGCGCAGCGGACAACTGGACGCGGCGCGGAAGTGCTACACGGAGGCCGTCGAAGTCTACGAGCGGCTCGCCACGGGCTCGCCGGCCATCGTTCGTCACCAGTTGGATCTTGCCGTGGCAACCAACAATTTGGGACGCACGTTGAATCGGCTCGGTCAGCAGGAGGCGGCCCAAGCCGCGATCGACAAAGCGTGCGGCATCCTGCAACGTCTGGTTGAGGCCTCTCCCAGCGACGTGAATTATCGCAGCACCCTCGGCGGGGCGCTGAACAATCTGGGCCTGGCGCACGAACGTGCCGGACGACTCGACGACGCGCTGTCTGCGTATCAAAACGCCGTCGAGCACCAGCAAGCGGCCCGCGACGCCGCTCCGGACGTGCAACAAATCGGCGAGTTTCTGGCAAAGAGCCAGGACAATCTCCGACGGGTTCAGGCATTGATCGGACAGAACACAGAGGTGCTCCGATGACTAGCCTTCGACCGCTCAGGTTTGAACAACTCGAGCAACGTCTGTTGTTGACGGCCGGCATTTCGCCGGTGAGCGAGGCAATGCCAATCGCTCAAATCCGCTTGGAACTGAGCGACCTTGCGGGCCAGCCCATCACGTCGCTGCAGGCGGGGGAAGAGTTCTACCTGAACGCCTATGTGGCGGACGTGCGCAGCGAGCCCAAAGGCGTGTTTGCCGCGTATTTCGACCTGTCTTTCGACGCAGACCGCGTTGTTCCCGCCGGGAACATGGAATTCGGCTCGATCTACAAGAACGGCCTGGTCACCGGTGGGACGGCTTCCGGGTTGTTGGACGAAGTGGGCGCCTTCAGCGGCAGCTATCGGCCGCTTGGTGCAGGCGATTTTCTGCTCTTTCGCGCCCCGTTTCGCGCGGAGGCGGCAGGGACGGTCTCGTTCTTGGCCGAACCGGCCAACCTCCGTGGCTCGGAGGTCCTGCTGTACGGCGCCAGTGGCCCGCTGGCCAGCGACGAGATTCACTTTGGTTCGGTCAGCCTTGACGTCCTCGGCCCGCCAAATTCGTCAGAGCAGAACGTCGTCACGCTCGCTGCGAGTCCTTTCGAGATTTGGAATTCTGATCCGTTTGCTCTGCTGCACGACCGCGGCTCACCCGAGATCGTTGTCGTTTCCCTGCCGGGCAGCCTGCTGACGGGGAACGATCATGACCTGCTGTACCGCAGCACGACTTCGGTGCTTGACCAGCGAAACGTCGCGGCCATCCTCAGGCCGGATCGCGCTTCGGACACTCAACCCCTGTTCGACCTGTTGAACGAACGGATTGTGCTGAATGATGAATTCGACTTCGCAGCACGCAGTCGGAGCCCGGACCCGGAAAGGCGAGACCGTGAGTTGTTCCTTGAACTCAGCCCGCGGCTGTCAGCAGGGCGCAGCTTCTCGATGTTGGAAGGTCCCGGATTCTTGTTTGATGACTACGGAACGCGAGCAGCCAGCGATTCCCGATCGGACGATCGCGTCGCTGGGCCGACGGGGTGGAGTTCCCTGTTTCACGATCATCAATGGTTGACGGCCGGTCTTCTGCGGATTGGCTGGACGACGGAACACGGACGCAATAAGGATGCAGGCCTTGCCTACGATGGAGAGATGCTTGACTTGGGACAAATCGCCTACGAGACGATGAAATCGACAAGACTGCGCCGTTCTGCATTCCCCCGCATCGACCGCGCATACGATGACGAAGAGTGGGTGGCCAGTCTGGATCGGGCGTTTTCGGAAGAAACCGAAATCGATGGACTTCAGGGTGCGGTGATGGCGATGGAAGTGGATTTGCCGAACAAAATGCCCGCTCGGCAAGAAGCGGCGTCCCGTACGCATTCGGACGAGGCGGTGCCGACCGACTCGCGCAGCAACAAACGGGCGGAAGACAACTCCGAACGCAAACCTCACGACGATACCACGCCTGCCGCCTGAATTCGTCCGCCAGGCAGCAAACCCCCTCCTGCAAGGCCGCCTGCTGACAGTCCCGTGGTGCGGCTCCGCGACTTCTCCGTGGTCGGCGCCGCGTGACAACCGCCGCCAAAACCGGTCTACATCAATAGAGGCGGAGTGGTTCGTCCGACGCATGTCTCGTCGGGGGGGGAAGAGAAATGTTAAGAGCTTTTGCCAGCCTGAGGCTGGAACGGCTGGAAACGCGATGGATGCTCGCGGCGGACGCCGTACCGTTTGACGACGTCTACACGCTGGAACCTGACACGGTACTGGAAGTCTCCGCTCGCGGGGGCGTCCTGGTTAATGATGACTTGGGGAAGGACTTAGGGAACCCGACCGCCGAACTCGTCGCCAGCCCGTCGCATGGCGAACTGACGTTCCGCCCCGATGGTTCATTGGTGTACACGGCCGGCGAGGACTTTCCGGGGATCGATACGTTCACCTATCGAATCGCCGGCTCGACTTCCCCAGAAAACCTGGCGACCGTCACGCTCGGGCTGGCCGAGTCGCTGGAGGACACGGTCAAGTTCCGAGTAGAAGTCGTCGATCTGAACGGCAATCCCGTGTCGAGTGCTCCGGTGGGGGCGCTGCTCGAACTTCGGGTCTTTGTTGAAGCCCTGCCGCATCAGGCGAACATCGAGCCGGTACGCGCCAATTTTGCGGTGAACAGCGTGGGAATTGCTCCCGAACTCGAATCGTTGTTCCGTGAGCGTAACGGCTACTTCTTGCTCGGACCCAGACATGTCGATGGGGGGATGGAGTTGGGTTTTGGCTCCGAGGTGGCTTACACCGCATTTCGCCATCGCAACGACGCACAGTTCGTGCCCGGTGAACAGCGGATCGCGCGGATCGCGTTTACCGCCAACGAAGCGGGAACGCTGTCCTTGTCAGCCCAGCACATAAACGTTCCCGACAAGTTCGGAATGTGGCCCGTGTGGTTGGGCGACGACACCGCGGAGTCGCTGCTGGATCGCATCCAATTTGTCAGCTACGGCCAAATCGACTTCGGGGACTCGGTTTCCATCGAGTTTATCCCTTCGGACAACACTCCGCCATCCGTTGGGAGAGACACGTACCACGTTGACGCAACGGGCACACTCGAAGTCGATGCGGCAGCCGGGGTGCTCGCCAACGACACGGACGCTGACGGCGACGCGCTGACGGCGCGGATCGTTAGCGAGCCGCGCTACGGTCAGGTAACGCTGAATGCGGATGGCTCGTTCCGCTACGTGCAAGATTCCCACGTCAACCTCGGGAGCCGCCTCGAATCGTTCTCGTATCTTGTCGACGACGGCGTGGCGGCGCGGGTCGGCTTGGCAATGCTTGTTCTTCCTTCGGGCGAGCCTGTTCCGACCAGTTGGCAGAACCGGGCCAATCCGATTGACGTCGACGGCGACGGCGTCTTCACGCCGGACGACGAATGGGTCCTGATCCATGACCTGGAGAGCCACGGCGAGCGCGTTCTGCCGCCGCCGACGAGCAGCGAAAAGCCCCCGCCGTTCCTGGACGTGAACGGCGACGGCGCCGTCTCCAGCGCGGACGTCGAGGCGCTGTACGCCAAGTACGTGATGTTTCGCCTGCAACCGGTCAGCTTGGACGGTTCGCCGATCGACCAAGTGACCGTGGGCGAGTCGTTCGCCGTCCAGGTGCGCGTGGAAGATCTCCGCGACGATCCACGCGGCGTGTTTGCGGCGTACCTGGACGTGGAGTACGATCCATCGCTCGCATCGCTCGATGGTGAACTGCAATTCGGCGACATCTACGTCAATGACGTTTCCGGCGAGACCTCCAGTCCCGGCCTGATCGATGAAGCCGGGGCATTCTCCGACAGCATCAAGCCGCTCGGCGGCGGCGAGTTCACGGTGTTTACCGCTCGGTTCACAGCGACGGCGGCGGGCGAGGTCGTGTTCTCGGGAAACCCGGCGGATGACACGCCCGCCCGCGATGTGAACGTCTACGGCTGGGACTTTAACCTTTCCGATGGTCAGACCGGATTCGAAGACGGATCGGTCATCAGCGTGCCGAACTCCTGGATTGCGGTCGCCTCCGCGTCACTCGCCGTCGTTGCGGCGACCGATTTCGCTCAAGATGATTCGGTCGTTGTCGAGCACGGCGGTTCCGTTGCGAGCTTGGATCTGCTCGCCAACGATGAAGCAACGCAGATCGTGGAGGTTACCAACGGCAGCAAGGGGGGCGAGGTTTCGATCTCGGCTGATGGTGCGAGCGTCCATTATACTCCGCCGTCGATCGACTTCATCGGCGTGGAAACGTTTCAGTACACGGCTCTGAATTCCGACGGCGCGACGGACACGGCCAGCGTTACCGTTCAGGTTCGCAGCCGCTTCCAGAATCCCCTGAATCCAGCGGATGTCAACGACGACGGCCACGTGACACCACTGGACGTCCTGTTGGGCATCAACCAGTTGAACGAACGAGGGCCGCGCAAGCTGACCGCCGACGATTCGGTGCTGGGCGGTACGCCGCGTTACTTGGATGTGAATGGGGACGGCACCCATTCGGCACTTGACGTGCTCGTGATCATCAACCGTTTCAATGCCACGGTTCAAGGCGAGGCCGAAGGCGAGTTCTCGCCGATGGAAGCTGACGTTCCGCTCCCGACGATGGAACCGATCCTCGCCGGTCAAGCCACCGTGATCGCGATCACCACGCAGACCGCTTTCCACGAACAGGCAACTTCGCCCGAAACACAGAAGGATACGGAGGAGGCTCCGGACACGAATCAACAGATCTCCTTCGTACCCGCCAAGACTGCCAATGATGCGCGATCGAGCCTGGATGATCTCCGCTTGCTTGTACAAACTCGCCACCTCGATCCAGACTCGTTGGACCTGGAGGATATTCTTCAGCCGATCGTCTCCGATGTGGCGCAGCGGTGGTGGATTCTCTAAAGGGTGTTACTATATCAAGAGTTGATGAAAAAACTCGCAACGATCATAACGCTGAACCGTTGATTAAAGACATTCTGGAGGGTGGGCAATGAAACGAAATCTCCGCATGGAAACGCTCGAAAACCGCGAAATGCTGGCGACGGATGTGGGTGCGGTCGCGGTTGACTCCGGGCTGGCGGTCGCCGCGATTGTGGAAAACGCATCAAGCGAAGACAGAGACTCGATTGCGAGAATCAACTTCGCCGTTTCGTTAAACTCCGCTTTCTTAGGGGACAATCAGCACGCGCTCCGTATCGGTGACTCTATCGTTGCCGTCGGGCAAGACCGCTTACACGTTTTCGCGCCTTCAAGCGACGGCGACCTGTCCTACGTCGATACCGATGAATTTGTTGCCGCAGGCGCCATTACAAACGTAGTACCGCTCGGTAGTGACAAACTGCTTGTTGTTTCTTCCGAATCGAACCCCCAGCAAACACGGAATTCGACCGAGGTCGTGTTGCTTACGCTGGGAGCGGACCATCACATCCGTACGCTCGATCAAGTCGTACGGAATTCGGCTTTTGCAGGCATCTCGAAAAAGAACGGTGTAGTCGAGATCTTCTGGCGGCCGGATCCGCGGTTGATCGGATCCATGGCCGAGTGGCAGTCGGCGGAAATTAATGTGAACGTACCATCGGACCAAGATCCAAACGCTATTGTTGATCGCCCGAACTACTTCCATTTCATCGATCGTATCGATCCGAACAGCGCTACGCTCGACGACACACCGCTGCTGCGATATAGAGGTTATGGCATTTACGAAGCAGGCCCCGGAAGATTTGTCGTATCGGTTGATAGTGGCCTGCAGTTCCTTGATCAATCCGCGGCAACTGAACAGATCCGTACCTTGCCAAGCGAAATGACCGTGTTGCGAAACGTTGCGACGCGCGATGGAAAATGGGTTCTCAGCGGCGTGTTGACTGTCGGTGGAGATGTCGGTTTTGGTTCCATCACGCTCAGCGATTCGTTGACCGTTGAGTCCATCGTCATGGAGGAAGGGGAGTCGGCCCAGCTCAAGGCCGAATATGACTCCATCGGGGGTGTCTTCAACGATGGGCGGATCCCGTCTGTAACAGTATACAAAGCCTTGGGCTCGGAAGACTTACGCGTGGTGACGGAGGTCGGTGGGCAGTTCCGCGAGCAACTTGTGTCCCTTGACGGGTATCGGCTTGGGTTTCGGCCCGCATTCGTGGTCGATGCCGACACGATTGTCGCCATTCGCGCTCAGTTCAGCGAGCCAACTCCATGGCTCAGCAGTGCGACTCCTGAATTGACCGCGCATTTGCTGAAAAGGACTGCGGCTGATGGCGATTTCGAGCAGGTGCAAGTCGCAAGTTTGAGCGCTTTTGACTTCCACGCGGGGGGATTTGTTGCCGCTGATGGCACCATCACGTTGCAAGATAGTGAAAGCGCCCGCATCATTCGCATCGTGGACGATCGGATGGCGATTCAAACGGTGCGAGTGCCCCTCAATGCGAGCGACAATGTCATGCTCGACGGGCGCGTCAGTGGGTTCGCCGAGTTGGCACTGATCTCCACCGGAAATGAAAGCCAATTGATCCGCGCCGATGGGGAACCGATCCTCGCCCGTCAAACTGCCGCTATCGCCGTCACCACGCAGACCGCTTTCATCGGAACGGCGACTTTTGAAACCGCGGAAGACCGCCGACTGCTGGCCAGCTTCTCCCCAAGCGTTGTCGAAGACGGAGCGTCAGGCAGTCTGCGGGAGGTGTTCGCGATTGCCGCTGCCAACGGCCAGGCGGACGAGATCCGCCTGGGCACGGGCGTGTACCGGCTTGACCTCGCGGCTGACGGTGACCTGGACATCAGCGAAAGTGGGTTGGCCGTCAAAATTGTGGGCGCCGGACGCGGGCAAACGGTGATTGACGCCACCGGCTTGGGCGACCGGGCCTTCGATGTTTGGGAAGGCGCCCTTCTGGAACTCGAAGGGGTCACGATCCTGGCCGGCGAAGTGAATGACGACGGTGCCGGGATCCGCAACGCTGGCACCCTTGTCTTGCGGGACGTCGAAATCGCGGGAGGCACGGCGAACGGGGACGGGGGCGCGATTTTCAATTCCGGCACGGCTCAGCTTGAATCCGTGCGACTCGTTGGCAACGTCGCCCTGCGCGGCGGAGGGATCGCCAACGGCCCAGGAGCGCAGTTGGTGGGGGATGAGCTTGAGGTTCTCAGCAACAGGGCCTTTTGGCCGCCCGAGTACAAAAAGAACTTCAATGGTGCGTTCGGCGTGGGTGGGGGCGTCATGAATTGGGGACACATGGAACTGTCCCGCGTCCAAGTGATTTCCAACCAGAGCGACAATTTCGGCGGAGGCATCCAGAACGACCGTTTTCTGGTGATGAACCATGCCCTGTTGGCTGAAAACACGGCTCCTGTGGGGAGCGCCATCTACAGTTTCCGCGAGTCACCTTCCTTGGGCAGCACGCCCGCGGAGACCGTGCTGGACGACATTACGCTGCGTGGCAACACGTCAGCGTGGGATCGAGATCCGGTCGAACAGTGGTACGACACCACCGTGAGCGATACGAACGTCGTCGAAGGCGACGGCGAGGCAGGTTTCCTGGCGCGCGAAGCCGCCTTTACCGTCCTGGAGGATTCGTCGGAGAACATGCTGCCGCTGGGAGCCTTGGGCTGGAACGTTCCAATCACCGCGGCGTTGACCCGCTCGGGCGCGACGGCTACGGTCTCCGACGGCGAATTGGTGTTTTCGCCGCAGCCGGATTTCTGCGGACTCGATCTGGTCGTCGTCGTGGACGCCAACGGGGTGCCTCACCCGATCGATGTCTGGGTTGAGCCGCAAAACGATCCGTTCATGATCGACTTTCCCGAATCGATTCAAGTTTTTACTTGGGAGCAGGCCTACCTCGACCCGCCGTTTGGAAACCTTACCAAGGCACCCTACGAAGTCAGCATTCCGGTGCTGGAAAACGCCTCCTATGCCCCCGACATCGGGGAACGGCTGACCATAACGTCGGTGTTCGCCAGCCACGGGGGCACGGTGGGAATCTGGGACCCCAACGAGCTGACGAGCCGGGAGCCCGAATTTTGGCCAGACGACCGGATGTGGATCAACTATTCGCCTGCCGCGGGATTCTCCGGCGTCGAGACGATCACCTACACGGTGTCCGATGGCAACGGCGCTGTCTCAGAATTCACCGTCCAGGCGCACGTGGAAGACCGCGACGACGTGATGCAATTCCGCTTGGAAGCCCGCAACCGTGCAGGAGAAGTCATCGACCGCGTGCGGCAAGGCGAGACGATCGATGTTTACGTGTACGTGACATCCGGATTGGACGAGACCGCGATCCGCTCGGCAGATGCGCAGGTTCGTTACCATCCGTCCCAGGTCGAGCGTGTCGGCGACGTTCAATTCGGAGACGCGCTGCCGGATCTCCAGTGGTGGGGCGACACGAAAAGCAGTGGGATCCCCGACCTGAGAACGCTGGGAATGAAGGCCAACGGGGGATTCAATGTCTTCGATGATCCGCACCAAGATCTGATCCTGGCCCAGTTCTCCCTGCAAGTTGTCGGCAATCAAATGGTGGAATTGGCCTTCGACGCCAAGGACTGCACCGGCAACCTCTACGACCTGGGACCGGCAGCAACCATCCCGTACGCCGCGATCGAATTTGTCGGTCTGTCGTTGCCGGTCGTCACGGGATGGCACAACGCGGAGATGCCGCCAGACGTCGACGGCAACCAGTCGGTCGTTCCCCTCGATGCGTTGATTCTGGTCAATGAATTGAATCGTGGCGGCAGCCGCCTGCTGTCGGAGCCGGTCGAGGGCGAGGGGGAAGGGGACGGGGACACTCACCACCGGCACCACCGGTATTTCGACGTCAACAACGACGGCTACCTCACCCCGCTTGACTTGGTCCGAGTCGTCAACGTTCTGAACAGTCCTGTTACGCGGGCAGAGGGAGAAGCCGGAGTGAATCTGGCATCTGGCGTGACGGCTGCTTGGGAGCCAAACGCAGCCGCCCGGAACACTGGCAGCCCTGCGGCGTTTCCGCCGAGTGCCGCCACGGATGGCGGCGCAACGGTCCAACGGCAAGACGAGGTGTTTTCCGGCTGGTCAACGCCAATCCTGGAGGATGGCTTGGTGGACGTGTTGGCCAGCGGCGACAGAACGCGTCGCACGGATGCCGATCAGGAGATGAAGGGGGATACGGATTTGCTGTTGGCGGATGCACTTCTGGCCAACGCGATGGACGACGCTTGGGATCTTTGACTTTTAGATCATTCCGCCACTTCCGCAGACAGTCCCGGAGTTGAATCGCGTGCAGCGCCCGTACGAAATGCACCTCTTGCATCATTTCATCGTCGGGAAATTCGGCTCGGACCTCGGCCCACAGGGATTGGAGTTCAGGTTCCGTCAATGTACGAGGATTTGGCATGGCTCATAACTCCGCGGGGCTTACGATGTCGATTTGTCCGAAGCCCAACATTGCATTGATCAGGTTGATCTGTCTTCGCACCTGCAGCTTGACCAAGTGCTTGAAGTTCCAGCTTGCTAACAAAGGGATCTGTTCAGTCACCGCAAGGGCGACGTGCAAGGCGTCATCTCGGAATTTCGCCTGCACCACGCCTCGATCGACATATTCATCCGCCAGATCCTCGGCTTCCGCCGTGACGGGCAAGACGGCAAACGATTGGACCAGAGCCTCCAAGCGGCGGCGTTTGTCAGGGTCCGGCGTGTCGCGAATCTCGGCGATCACGAGTGCGGAAATCAGCGGCTCGTAGCTCGGCAGTCGATCGAGCCAGAACTCCTCAGTGAGACGCTGGCGATCCGGGGGCCCTGGCGTCGATGTACGCACTGGGCACGGTTGTATCCAGATAAAGCCGTTGCACTGGAACGTCTCCTCACGCGAGTTTTACCCTGGGACGGACGCGATTGACAGGGGACCCGAAAGCGTCGGAACCGGTCGGGGTGAGCTCCTCGCCAAGACCGGTAGCGGATTCACCCTGGATTGCTCCTGAACCACAGAGCAAGGGCCTCGCCAAAGGTCCCGGATTGTTGCGATGTGCCGCGCAGGTAGCCACCACGCTGCTTGCCAGCGTGGAGCGGTGTTCAAAACCAGAGATCTCCACGGAGAGATCGCTTGCTTCGCCACCACGCTGCTTGCCAGCGTGGAGCGGTGTTCAGGGTGCTGGACGCAGCGGGCAGGCACCTGGTTCTGAACGTGGCTCCACGCTGGCGAGCAGCGTGGGGGCCGAAGAGGGCGCGTGGCGGGACCAGGGCGATCCAGGGAGCCAACCCACGTCAAGGTGCGGTTTACGAGCGGAAGAAATGGACTTACCTGACCGTCCACTGTACGTCCTGCGTCCGTCCCGCGGCGAGATCGGTGACTTCCGCGCGGTAGGTGCCCGGCGGAGCGTTCAGTTCGATGGGCAGGTCCACGTTCCAGCTTCCTTTGGTGAACGCGCCGTAACGGGAGAAGTCGCTGGTCTGGCCGTCCGGATTGGTGACCTTCAGCCGGAGCGGAATGACGCCTGGCACGGCGCGGCCGCTCGGACCGGACAGTTCGGCTCGCAAGCGGACCAGGCTCCCCCGCGGCGGTTCAGCCCCGCCGTCGAGACTCAAGGTCAGCTTCTCGATCGGCTCGGGCAGCAGCACCAGCACTCGGCCACCTCCGGCTGGCAACTCGACCCGCGCTACTTGCCGTCCTTGCTGCTGCGCCAGCGGTACGGCCTCGCCTTGCGGCAGGGCGTAGGCCGTCTGGCCCAACGCGGCGGCCATGCGCAATTCCACCGTCTGCGGAACCCCCTGGTCCAGAGCCCCGAAGTGCCCGTAGTGCTTGCCGGGCACACGCAGGTCGTTCACAATCGCCACGTAGTTCGCAGCCCCGGCTCGCAGGTAGTTCAAGAAGACGTGCGACGACCGCGTCACCACCTCGGGCTCGATCGCCTCGCGCACCCGTTCCACGGTGCTGCCCACCGGCCCGCCCGCGGTGACCAGCGCCGTCTGCTCTTCGTTCATCGCTTCGACGTACGTCGGCGACCCGGGCTGCACGCCCTCCGCCAGCAGTTCCTGCTCGCGTTTGCTCAGCGCCGCCGTATCCTCGGCCGCTCCTTGAAACTTGACCCGTGTGACTCCCGGCAAGTCCGCCCGGAAGTAGTCGTCCACGACAAGCTTGCCGCCGCGGGCCAGGAAGTCGCGGAGCTGTTGCGCGGCCGGCTCGGTGATGACCGGGGCTTCCGGCGCCAAGACAACCTTGTAGCTCTCCAGCAGCTTCGGGTTTTCCTCGAAGTCCTGGTCGTACAGGATGTCGAACGGCTGTCCGAGCCGTTCGACGACGGCGTGGAGCGGCCCGCCGCTGGGCCAGCGGATGTTGTTGAACATTTGGCCGGCGAAGGACCGGTAGACCGCGAGCTGCCGCGGCCGGTTCTGCCAGCGCGGCAACAGCGCGCCCAGCGGGTGCAAATCCTGATGGTGCAACCGCGCGATTTCGTCCTTGAGTTCGGGGATCCACAAGAAGAGGCTGGATTGCTCGCTCGTGGCCGTGATCTTGGCCTTGGCCTCCGCCCAGGTCGGTTTCGGGCCGAGCCGCGCGTCGATCTCCTCTTGCGTGTGCATGTCCTTCTGTTTGGTCAGAGCGCCCCACAGGTTCCAGTACGTCATCCCGACGACGGGCCGCGACAGGCACAGCCACACCGTTTCGCGCCACAGGTCGGGTGTCGGCATCCCGCCGTACGGCGCGGCCATGCCCGGCTTGAACAGGAACTGTGGCATCCCGGTGTAACGCTGGCGGGTCCCGCGCGTCGCCGCGGCCAACGCTTCTTGCGTCCAGATGCCCGCCAGTGGATTCGGATAGTAGTACCACTCCTCCAAGATGTCTTGTTCTTGGAAGACTCGCACGGCCGGCCGCCGCAGCGCCGGCTCCCATAGGCAACGCACCCACGGCGCCTGCTTCCGCACCTCGCGGGCGATCATCTCGTTGAGCAAAACTTCGTTGCCGGCCTCTCCGCTCTGCCACCAGCGGGAGTAGGCGTACAAGGGATCCTGCAGCGAGATGATGCTGCTGTCCGGCGCCGGATAGTTTCCGACACCGTGAATCAGCCGCCCGAATGGATGCGCGACCGAATCGTTGTTCTTGATCTTCTCGCCTTGCCAGCGAGTCAGGTCCAAGCCGAACCGCTTCCGGACGTAGTCGATGGTCTGCGGCCGGAAGTCCGGCGCCCAAATCCACTGGTGCTCGCTGTTCTCGATCAGGTAGCGCACGTCGGGCAACAGCGCCAAGCGGGCGGCCAGTCGGCGGGCCCGGGCTTCGGCATCCGCGCGGGGACCGGGGCTGGCCTGGTCGTCGCCGGTCGGCTTACCGGTCGGGTCCCAGAAGCGTTCCGCGTCGGTCTCGGCCCGCCCCACGAAATGCGCTCGGTATTGTCCGTACATCCCGTTGCGCACGCACTCCTCCAGTTCGTGCGGCGCGGGCCCGCCCTCGCCGCCGGCCAGCCCTCCGGCGGTCACGCCAGCGTCGGAGAACTCATGGCCGACGCCGCCCCAATTGATCACTTGGGCGTTGTCCAGCGGCACCCGCGCCGGCGCGATCTCGATCGGCCGCGTTGTTTCCCGCCGCATCGCTCCGGCTTGCAAAGCGAGCTTCATCGTGTAAGTCCCCGGCCGCAGGAGATACGGCTGCCAGGCGAGCGGCACCTCTGCCTCGCTCCCCGGCGGGATCTCCCTCAATTCCACCGTCTTGTCGAAGATTCCTTCCGCGCCGTAGGTCAGGCGAGCGCCGCGCAGGGGTTCAGCATCCCGGTTGGCAACGGCCACGTGCCAACGCCGATTCCACAGGTCGCGCGAAAAGACGCCGATCGGCTCGCGATCGCGGAGGGCCAGCCGGACGTCGAGACCCGCGTCAAGACTGTGCGGTCGAGCGTACAATTCCGCGACCTGGTCGGGGCTCAGCGCCCGATCCCATTGGGCGAACTCATCGACCACGCCTTCGATCCGTGTGGCCGGGTGGACCGGCAAGCCGCCCACGGTAATGCTGCCGAGGTTCCGGGGCCGCTCGGGGGCGTTGTCCACCGTGACCACGGGACTGCCGTCCAGGTACAGCACGACGCGCGGACCCTCCCATGTCAGCGCAAAGTGATACCAGGTGTCCCCTTCCAGGGACTTGGACAGGACAACCTGCCCGCCTCGCGGCCGCTTCTCTCCAGGCACCTGGGCCAACTGCACCGCCAGACGCCGCTGGTCGTACAGATCGACGCGGATGTTCGGATACCAGCCCGTGTTGCCCACGGCCAGGAGCGTCCGCCAAGTGACCGCATTGGTCAGCTTAGCCCACAGCGCCAGCGTCCCGGACTGGACGTTCACCGGCGGCGGCAGCGCGAGCACTTCCGCCGCCCGCGCCGTTTGGGCCGGCATCCACGTTCCCACGCCGCGAGGCCCCGCGTAGCCGAAGCCGACGTCCAGCATGAACGCGGCGGCCAGGAAAGTCTGAGACGCGTCGCTGGTCACGACGAACTCGAGCGGATCGCTGTCCGCGCCGGTCAGGTGACCGGGGACCGGTTTGTCAGCCAGCGGGAACGCCAGCCAGGCACGCTGCCACTCGCCCGTCAGCCTGACCGGCGCGGTGGCCAGCGGCGTGTCCGCGTTTTGTTTGCGGGCCGCGAGCGTCAGCGTCGTTCCTGGTTCCCCGTGGACGTAGAACGAGAAGGTGGCCTTGTTGGCCGTGGGCGTAACCACGGGCCGCGTGGCGAAGCCGCTGCCGGTTTTCCGAGCGTTGACCTTCAGCGCGGATCGGCCGTTCCAGCCCGTCGCCTGCTCGAAGCCTGCGTCACCCAGCGATTGGAACGTCGGCGGCAAGCCTTGTGGAATCGCATCGGCGATATCCGGCGGGAACTGGTTGCGGCCGGCCGGGCTGTATCCGTACTCCATCAGCAGTCCTTTACCGAACTTGCCCGGCTGGTAGCGAGGCACATGCTTCTCGACCTCCGTGAGATCGGGAAGAAAGGCGATCGAATCGCGTTGGAATTCGGCCTGCACTTCGCGGCCCAGCGGGTCGAAGGAAACCAGATGGCCGTCGAAGCTCAGATAGGTCACCAGACCTCGGCCGAGTTCTCCCAGCGGCGCGGTGGGCGTCTGGGCTCGCGTCGGTGCGTCCAGCGGTTTGATCTCCCCGACCAGCTCCGCCGCTCCCGCGGCACTCACGACTTCGAGCCCCAGCAGCCAAGCATACGCCGCCCAGCGAAAAGCGTTCATAGCGATCGCCTCCTCGTACCGATCTTGTCGCGCCGCGTGTCCGGTGCTGATCGCGGACAGTTCGTCGCGGCCGTTCTATCCGCAAAGTAGACCATCGGTGGAGACTCAAAGCAACGATCTGCAGTCCGCGAGCGTACGGCGCTGGGGAGCGGGCCGGCGTCAGCCGCCCGGTGTTCCTCCTGCAGTCCGCGCGCGTACGGCGCTGGGCCGCTTGTGTGTCCGGGGCCGCCGGTTGGATGGATGCGGCACTCACCCCACGGCGAACAGCCTGTTGACGGAAGCCCCAGTGGAATCCAGAACGGGCCTCTATCCAGCGCCGACATGGCGACCGGCCTCGTTTCATCGGGGTCCTGGAGCGACTCGGTGGCGGCACCATGCTGCGAAGTGTAAAGGCCCGCCACAAACGTTGACGCAAGCTTGTGGCTTGTCTGTTTGTCGGCGAAACTGGAATTCGGCGCTGCCTGGCCCCGTCGCTGCAGCAACAGGAATAGGCCTCCACTCTTGCGCACGCTTGCCAAGCTTGCGTCCCCGTGGGTAGGATGAAGGCAGGCTTGTCGCTCTGTCTCGCATCCGTTCGCGGTTGTTTTGCGCAGGTCCAAGCGGCGTCTGGAGTTGCAGCTCGCCGGCCGGTTGCTTCCGGCGGCTTTGAGGAATAAACCGATTCCGGCGACGCGAATGTTCGGATGCCTGGCGGGTGGCAGCACCAACCTGGAACCCGGAAGAACTCGGAGCAAGGGTGTTTTGGCACTCAATCAGGCGGACTTTAACCGATTGGTCGAGGATCACGGTCCGGCGCTGTACCGGATGGCCTATCGCATGATCGGCGACCAGCACGAAGCGGAGGACATGGTCCAGGAGACCTTCCGTTCGGTCTGGAAGAGCCGTGCGCGGTACGATCCCGAGCGGGGGGACCGCGCTTGGTTGGTAGCCATCCTGCGCCGCCGGATCATCGACCGTTGGCGGAAGCACCCGCCGCCCAGCGTGTTGGCCGAGGACCGGGCCCCGGAAATCGGCGTCTCCGACCGGGATCCATTTCAGGACGAGTACACCGACGAGGTCCAAGCGGCCTTGGATCAACTGCCGCCGGAGTTGCGGGAAACGCTGCTGCTGGTGGTCGTCGGCGATTTGACCCACCAAGAGGCCGCCGACCTGTTGGGCATCCCTCTGGGTACGGTGCTGTCTCGCGTCAGCCGGGCGCGGGTGCGGTTGCGGGAATGCCTGGGGGCTTACGCGAAATCGAGGTAGATCGTACGACAGCGATGGCCAGCGGCGAATTCGAGCCCAACCTGAAAGGCCAACTGAACGACGTGGCGTTGCCCGCCGGGTTGCTGCCTCGTCTGTACGACATCGCGGCTTGGGGCGACGACGAGTTGGACGTCCGGCTCCGCGACGTGCCGCTCCCGTTGGGACTCGTCGACCGGCTGACGGCTTCGATCGCCGACGAGCCGTTGGACGAGCAGTTGCGCGACGTGCCGTTCCCGGCGTTCTTTGTCGAACGGTTGGCGGAGTCGATCGCCGACGAGCAGTTGGACGAGCAACTCCGCGACGTGCCGGTTCCCGTCTGCGTGTTGGCTCGGAGCCGGATCATTCCCGACCGCCGCGTGCGATCGGCGCTGCGCCAGTGGTCACTGGCCGCCAGTCTGTTGTTGATGGTGGGCGCGGGGACGGCGGCCTGGGTGGGCGGCATGGTCTGGTCGGCGCGCGTCGTCGAGCCGCCGCCGCTGGCTCTGGTGGTGATCGACCAGGGGCCGCTGGATCTGATCAGTCCGGCCGAATCGGCCGTCGCCATCGTTGCGGACGTGCCGGCCCCGCGGGCGCGGCCGGCGGGTGGGGGATTCAGCGACGAAACGATGGCCCTGCTGACCACGTTCGACCGGCCGCGGCTCGGTCCGGCCGGCCAGTTGGCCGCGGATCTGCGCACGGCTTGGAATCCCTGGGACAACTGGCTGCTGAAGCGTTGGGGCGCGCTGGGCTATGTGCCGGCCGGCGGCGCGCCGCTGCCGGAGTTGACAGCCTTGTCGGCCCCGGTCGCGCAGGGCCGGGAAGCGCCCTTGGTGCGCGGCCATGACCGCGAGTTCTTGTATGCCTACGCTGTCCAGCCGCCGACGCTCACCGCGCCGGACGCCGAGGCTCGTACGTTGGACGTGCCGCTGGTAACGGAGACGGACAGCTTTGACCGGGCGTTGCGTCTGGCGGCGGCGGGCCGCGCACCGGCGGGCCCGCAGGTCCGCGTGGAGCATTTCCTCTCGGCCGTCCAGCCGCGGCGGCTGGTCGAGGCGGCGCCGGGCCAGGTGGCCCTCTGCACGGCGGCCGGGCCTTCCGTCTTCAATCCCTTCGCCGCCGGACTGCTGCAGGTGGGCGTGCAAGCCGGAATGCCACGCCGCCGCAGCTTGGCGGCCGCGCATCTGGTGCTGGCGATCGACGCCTCCGCCAGCATGTCCCGCAGCGGAGGACTCGACGTGGTTCGCCGCGCGGTGAGCGATGCGTTGGACTATCTGGGGCCGGACGATCGCCTGTCCCTGCTGGTCTTCGCCGACGAGGTGGCGGAGATCGTCCGCGAGGTGCGGGGCGACGACCGGGCGGCGTTGGAAGAAGCCCAGCGGTTGTTGGACCAGGCGGCCGCTGGGGGCGGGGCGAATCTCGGCGTGGCGCTGCAGCAAGCCGTCTCGGTGGCGATCGAGTCGGAATCGGCGGCGCGTCTGCCCCGGCGGTTGGTGCTGGTCACGGCCAGTCCGCCGGTGCTGGCCGACAAGGATGCAAACGGCCTTCGGCAGATGTTCGCAGAGGCGGCCAAAGGAGACTTTCGGTTCGAAATCTGCGACGTGGCTGGCGAGGACGACAATGGCGCGGCTTGGCAAGTCTTGGCCGGATCGCTCGACGGCACGCTGCGGCGACTTCGGACCGCTGACGGCTTGTGTTGGGCGCTGGTCGAGGCGTTGACCGGCGATGCGTCGCTGGCGGCCACCGAGGTCAAGATGCGGATCGAGTTCAACCCCCAGGCCGTGGCGGCGTACCGGTTGATCGGCCACGAATCGACCGCGTTCGGAGGGCTGCTGCCCGCGGCCCTGGAAGCCGATCTGCACGTCGGGCAAGGGGTTTCCGCGCTGTTTGAGATCTGGCTGTATCCCAACGACGAAGACGATGTGGCCGAGGTCCGCGTGCAATGGACGGATCCCGCCAGCGGGCAATCGTCGCAAGTGGGGCCGCAACGAGTCAGCCGCTTGCAGTTTGCCACGGCCTTGGAGGGCGCGGCCCTGGCCCTGCAGGCAGCGGCGGTCGCGGCGGAGGGAGCGGAAGTGCTCAGACAGTCGTTTAATTTTGACCTGGTCGCGCCGGACCGGTATCGATACCAACCCAAGCCGGGGGGCCTGCATCATGTGCTGGCTCAGGCCGATCGTGTGGCGGCGGCCCTGGCCCGGCAGCCCCGCTATCGGCGTGTGGTGGACCTGCTGGGGGCCCTGTCCGGTCTGGTCGGCGAGCGTGCCGCGGCCTCGGCACATTCCGGCGTGCGCGGCATAGTCACCGATAGTTGGCGGGAATATGGTTCCAAGTAAGGTCCCTCGCGCCGGGCCTGGACGGCCGGAAGCCGGGATTCCCGCAAAAAGTCGAGCTTCTTCGGGGCAAGGCGTCCTGCATCTTGCGGCACCGGGGGCGAGACGATAATCTAGGAACGGTGTCTGGAGGGAGTAAACTGGATTCACCGCGGGAGGAACGGGAAGACGCGCCGCAGTGTCCAGACGCGGTGTCAAGGCGTAAGGTCAAGGCGTAAGGTCCAGGCGTAAGGTCAAGGCGCAGTATCGAGGCGCAGTATCGAGGCTTGGTCCCGCGACACGGTCGGTGGATTCGTGGATGATCTCGCGAGCAGACGGTTCGCCAGAGGCGGAACCGTGGTGGGGGAGTTGGTGATGACAAAGCGGCATCTTGGCATGGCGTGGTTCTGGGCTGGCGCGGCCGCTTGGCTGACCGTTCTGGCGTCCGGGCCGTCGTCGGGCGGCGAGCCCGCTCGGCAGTTCCTCCAGGGGTTGCGGGAGCGCGGGTATTACGACACGGCCGTCGAGTACCTGAACATGATGCGGACCAGCAAGCTGGCGCCGGTCGAGCTCAAGGAGACGATGCTCTACGACTTGGGCTCGACGCTGATCGAAGCCTCCCGGTTGCAGCGTGACGTGGCCCTCCGCGAGAAGCAATTGGACGAAGCCCGCGACGCGCTGAACCGCTTCATCGGCCAGCACCCGGAGCACAGTCTGGTCAACTCGGCCAACAGTCAGCTGGGGAACCTGCTGGTCGAGCGGGCGCGGATCAAGATGGAACAGGCCAAGCGGCCCAAGGCCGACAAGGCGGCGCTGCTGGCGGTGGCCAAGCAGCAATATGACGACGCTTACAAGGTGTTTACCAGGGCGCAGAACGACCTCAAGGAACGCCTCTTGAAGATGAAGGTGGTGGACCCCAAGGACGCCAAGGCCGTCGAAATGCGGGATCAGTTGCGTGCCGACTATCTGCAAGTCCAATTGCTCGGGGCGGCAGTCCGCGAGGAGACGGCCGAGACCGTGGCCAAGGGCTCGTCCGACTTTACGACCATGCTGACCGAATCCGCGGAGCAGTACGGCGAGGTGTACGACAAATATCGCACGCGGTTAGCCGGCTTGTACGCCCGCATGTACCAGGGGCGTTGCATGCAGAAGCTGGGCAAACTGAAAGAGGCCTTGACCTTCTTCAACGAGTTGCTGGAGCAGCCCGACAACCCCGAAGAGTTTCGCGCCCTGAAGTCCAAGACAATGCAGTTGGCAGCCCAGGCTTGGATGGCCAGCAAGCCGCCCTTGTATCAGGAGGCGATCAAGTGGCTGGAGCCGTGGATCGAGAACGCCCGGCCGCACGAATCCAAGCAGCCGGAATGGCTCGAGTTGCGGCTGGCCCTCGCGGAGGCGCAATGGGCCCAGGCGGAGGTGGCCAAGAAGGCGAAAGCCGGCGATCCGCAAGCCAAACGCATGGAAAACGAGGCCCGCAAGAACGCTCTCTTCGTTTCCAAGCAGTCCGGCGACCTGCAGCAGAAAGCCCGCGAACTGGTCACCAAGTTCGGCGGGGCCGCACTGGCGGCGGACAGCGCTCAGAAGGAACTGAAGACGTTTGACGAAGCCAAACAGGCGGGGCGGGACGCGCTGGACGCCCTGCAGATGGCCAACATGGTGGTCCAGACGTTTCCGGCCAGGATTGCCTCGGAGGCGGACGCCAAGACCAAGGCGGACCTGCAGCGGCAACTGGAGGAAGCGCAGACGACGCTGAAGACGGCGGTCAAGGACGCGACGGGCTACTTCCGCAAGGCGCTCGAGCTGGCCGATGCGAAAACCACAACGGACGATTTGAACGTCGTCCGCTACTTCCTCTGTTTCCTGCATTTCTCGGCCAACGACCACTATCACGCCGGACTGCTCGGCGAGTTCGTCGCCCGCCGTTATCCGGACAGTGCCGGAGCCCGCCAGTGCGCCAAGATCGCGATGGCCTCCTACCTGAAGTTGTACGTCGAGAAGGCGACGGACGACAAGGCGTTCGAGTCGAACCGCGTCACGGGAATCGCCCAGTACATCACGCAGAAATGGTCCGACCAGCCCGAGGCGATCGACGCCTTGAACACGCTGGTCCCGCTGATGATCAAGGCGGGCAACCTGGATGCGGCCGAGAAGTACTTGAACGACATCCCCGTCGAATCTCCCAAACGCGGCGAGGCGGAGATCAAGACCGGCCAGGCGATGTGGAGCGAGTACCTGAAGGGCATGCAGGAGATCCGCAAATGGGAGAGCGGCGAGGAGGTGAAGCCCGACAACGTGGATGTGGCGGCCAAGAAAACGGCTCTGGATCAGGTCAAGGCGCGGGCTCAGAAGATCCTGGAAGACGGCGTCACCCGCATGAAGGCCAGCGGCAAGGTGGACGAATCCGCCGTCACGGCCGCGCTGTCGCTCGTTCAGATCTACGTGGATACGGGACAAGCGGACAAGGCCGTGGCGGTGCTGGAGGACGCACAACTGGGGCCGCTGAAGCTGGTCCAAGACGGCCATGCGGCCGTGCAGCGGGAGGGCTTCGAGGGCGAGACCTACAAGACCGCCCTGCGCGCCTACATCTCTTCGCTGACCGGCGCAACCGACAGCGACGCGGTGATCAAAAAAGCGACGGAAGTGATGACGGCGATGAAGGAAAAAATCGACCAGGATCACTTGATCGCCATCTACGTCAGCCTGGCCCGCGATCTGGAGCAGCAGATGAAACTGGCGACGCCCGAAGCCAAGACGGCGCTGTCCAAGGGCTTCGAGACGTTCCTGAAGCAAATCCGCACCACCGCGACCGACTTCAGCGTCCTGTATTGGGTGGCCAACACGTTCTCCGGCATCGCCGCCGGCTTCGACGCGGGCACGCAGGCCAAGCCCGTGCTCACGGCCGAAGCCAAGCAATACTCCGAGGAAGCGCTGGCCACGTACCAGACCATCCTGGAGAAAGTCAAGTTTGACGACCCGAAACTGAAGACGCAAATCCAGCTGAAAATGGCCGAAGCGTACCGGCGACTGTTCCAGTACACCAAGGCGAAGGACATCTACCTGGAGGTGCTGAAAGCCGCCAACACGATGCTGAACATCCAGGTCGAGGCGTCGAAGCTATACCAGGATTGGGCCATGTTGGCCAAAGACGAAGACAAACGGGCGCTGTACCTGCGGGCCATGGGCGGCTCGCAAGAGAAGGACTCCACGTCCGGCAGGAGCATCATTTGGGGCTGGGGCCGGCTGTTTCAGACGGCCGCCAAGTATCCGCAGTACCGCAACGTGTTCCACGAAGCCCGCTACAATCTGGCCCTCTGCCGGTTCAACCTGGCGCGCATTCCGCTCTTGAAAAGCGATCAGCAGGAAAACTTGACGAAAGCCCGCGACAACATCGTGCAGACCCAGCAGTTGTTCGGGTCCGGCCCGGAGTGGGAGGAGTGGAAACCGCGCTACGACGCCCTGATCAAGGAGATTCAGAAGGCCCTGGGCGAAAAGCCGTTGGGCCTTCCGCCAATGCAGTTGCCGGCAGCGGGAGTCGCGGCCGGGAGTGACGCCGGCGACGCCGGTGCGAAACCCTCCGCGTCGCCTCCGCCCCCGCCGCTCAAGGTGCCCGCCGCGCCGGCGGCAACGCCGGGTGCGAACCCCTCCGCAGCGCCTCCGCCCCCGCCGCTCAAGGTGCCCGCCGCGCCGGCGGCGCCCGCGGCGGGCCAGGCGAAGCCGGCCGCGTGAACCGGCGCCCGGCGGCGCCCCGACGGCATATCCAGTGGACGAAACAGGTACTTCGAGATTTGTCAGGAGCCCTCATCGATGAAACGTCGCTCGGCCCTTTTGACCCTGGCGGTCAGCGCCCTTGTCGCCACCTCGGCGCCGGCTCAACAAGATCAGATCTTTGACAAGGCGGGGACGCCGATCCGCGGCACGATCGTCGGCATCAGCCCGGCCGTGGTCAAGATCGAGACCACCGGCATCACGCGGGACATCGAGGTGCGGACGATTCAACGGCTCAGTTTTGGCGACGAACCCGCCGACCTCAAAAACGCCCGCGACCAGGCGCTGGCCGGCCAGTACGAAAACGCGCTGGCCTCGCTGAAGAAAGTGAATCCGGCAGAGATCCAGACGGAGGCGATCAAGCAGGAGGCCGGCTACTATGCCGCTTACTGCAACGCCAAACTGGCGCTCACGGCCGGAGGCGACCGGCGCGTCGCCAAGGACGGGTTGTTCGAGTTCATCCGCGGGAATCCCAGCACCTATCACTTCTTCGAGGCGGCGGAATTGCTGGGCGACTTGAGTTTCGCCCTGGGTGAATACGGGGAAGCGGCCAAATACTACGGCGCGCTGGCTAAGGCGGAGTGGCCCGAATACAAGATGCGCGCGGCGGTGCTGCAAGCCCGCGCCCAGTCCGCCGAAGGCAAGTACGCGGAGGCGATGGCCGCCTACGATCAGATCCTGGCTTCGGGCCTGAACACTCCGGAAGCCGTCGAACAAAAGATGCAGGCCACCGTGGGCCGGGCGGTCTGCCTGGCAGCCACCGACAAGCACGAGGAGGGCATTACGATCATCGAGGACCTGATCGCCAAAAACGATCCCAACGACGCCTCGCTGTTCGGCCGGGCCTACAACGCCCTGGGCGCCTGCTACCTGAAGGCCGGCAAGACGCAGGAAGCCCTGATGGCCTACCTGCACACCGACGTGCTCTTTTTCACCGACGCCGAGTCGCACGCGGAAGCGCTGTATCAGTTGAGCAAACTCTGGGCGGCGGTGAACAAGTCGGACCGGGCTGTCGAGGCTCGCAGCAACCTGCAGAACCGTTACCCGGGCAGTCGCTGGGCGGCCATGAATTAGGTTCCAAACCGTTTTCGGCGAGATCCCCGTGTGGCACGGCCTCCTGTGCTGGCCGTGCCGGAGGCGCATAAATCAGGTACAAGCCGTTTTCGGTCAGATCCGCAGGAGAATTTTCGCGCAGTCCTTTACCCTGGGCGTCCAGCGTTATTAGAATCTAAGCTTTGAGCGTTGTCCGATGCATCGAGCGGTTCCAGCGGGGATGCACCCCAAGTCAGTATTTCGGAGGGAGTTATGCGGCAAGGTGTTTTGAACAGCTACCGGGCGAGCGTCGTGTTCTGGTTGATGGTTCTGCTGGTTGCCGGGGTCTTCGCCAGCAATTACCTGATCTCCGCCGGGCCCGCCAGCGCGGCCGAGGCCGCGGAACCTGCGGATGAGCCATCCGCCGACGACGCCGCGGCGGCTGATGAAGCGGCGGCCATGCAAGAGAGCTACTTGGTCTGGTTCTACAAAGCCCTGGGAGCCAAGTATGCCATCATCTTTTTGGCCATTTCCTTTACGCTGGTGGCCTTTTTCGTCATGAATCTGCTCGTCTCGCGGCGGGACAACATCTGCCCGCTGGGCCTGGTGGAACAATTCGAAGGCCATTTGAACGAAAAGCGTTACCAGGAAGCTTATGAATTGGCCAAGGCCGACGAATCCCTGCTGGGACAAGTGCTCGCGTCGGGACTGGCCAAGCTCTCCGCCGGATACGATCAGGCCTTGGCAGCCATGCAGGAAACCGGGCAGGAGGAGAGCCTCAAACTGGACCAGCGACTCAGCGTGCTGGCCCTGCTCGGCACCATCTCACCCATGTTCGGACTGCTCGGCACGGTTGACGGGATGGTCAAGTCGTTCCAGGTCATCGCCCGCAGCAGCACCACCCCCAAGCCTTCCGAGTTGGCGATGGGTATTTCGATGGCCCTGGTCACGACGCTCGTCGGACTCTGGCTGGCCATCCCGGCCATTCTGGCGTTTAACTTGATGAAGAACCGCCAAACGAAACTGCTGCTGGAAGCGGGCATCATCAGCGAGAACCTGATGAAACGGTTCCAAGGCGTCAATTCCGCTCCCAAGGCTTGACGTGGCGGCGGGAACGAGGCTGGCACAAACTGCCCATTCAGAGTTCGCGTTGGGGAGTGACGGTCCATGAAGCTTTCAAAGGTCAACACGCAGATCACTGAAATGGACATGACGCCGATGATCGACATGACCTTTCAGCTGATTGCCTTCTTCATGATGCTGATCAACTTCTCGGAAGGAGATCGGAACGAGCGGATCAAACTGCCGTCCAGCGAACTGGCCAAGCCGGCCGTGGCGCCGCTGGATTCGCCCATCACCCTGCACGTGACGGACGAAGACTCCGTGATCATCGGCGGTCAGGAGGTTTCCGTCGAAGGTTTGAAACCGTTCCTGGACCGCGAAGCCAGCGTGCTCACGATGCGCGGCAAGGCGCCCTCCACCGCGACCATTATCATCCGCGGCGACGTCGACGCCAAGACGATCACAGTGCAGGACGTGATCAAGACGTGTCAACTGGCCAAGTTCGAAAGATTTGTGCTGCGGGCGAAGGAAGAACGCGGTTACTGACAGGTGAACGATCATGCAAATCGAGAAAAAAGGTCCGGAAGCCAAGGTCGAAATGCAGATGACGCCGATGATCGACATCGTGTTTCAGCTGCTGACGTTCTTCATCATGACCTTCAAGATCGTGGCCGCGGAAGGCGACTTTGACATCAAGATGCCGCTGTCCGCCAAGAGCGAGGGACTGCCGCCGGAAGATAAACTGCCGCCCATGAAGGTCCGCCTGATGGCCACCAGCGGCGGCCAATTGACCAAGATCCGGCTGAACGACAACGACTTCGGCATCAGCTTTGACGGCCTGCACAATTACATCATCAGCGTGATCGGCGACGAACGCGGGCCGGGCAGCGTCCAATCGACGGCGGAGGTCGAATTGGACTGCGATCCGCAGTTGCACTACGAGTACGTCGTGCGCGCGATTACGGCCGTTTCGGGCTATGCCGATGCCGACGGCAACATCGTCAAACTTGTCGAAAAAATCCGCTTCACGCCCCCCAAGGCCAGGGCGGGGTAGCGGATCGGCCGCGAGCGCGAGCGGAAACGCCTCCCGCTCGTTGAACCGCGTGGACTACGCCCCTCAGGCGGGAACGAACGCCGGAGGATGCGGCCTGTTGGGCGCCCGGCGCGACAGGCCAAGACCCATCGCCCCCGGCCCGCGCGTTCATCTGCGGGCCTTCATCTTGCGTCCGGCTTGCCCGCCGCCAGCAGCGGGAGGCGGTAGTCCTGAAAGCTCACCGCCTGGAAATCGGCCATGTACGTGCCGGCCGTTTCGATCCGCTTGCGGTCGGTGTTTGAAAGCCGCCAGTTGAAGATGTGATGACTGCGGACGACCAGCTTCCTGCCGGCCCAGCGACTCTTCGGCTCCACGGTCAACTCGACTTCCTCCGGCACCTGTTGGCGTTCTGCCAAGGTGCGGTTCAACTCCAGCCGAGGAAAAGGCGGCAGATTGCCGGGCCGCGTGGCGTTCAGCCGGGCATGCCAATCCGCAAAATCTCGATAGACGTCCGCCGTGGCGGCCAGCTTGGGCTTGATCCCTTTGGCGCGGTATGACAGCAGGCTGCTGGACAGCGTCAACCAGCCGTCCTGATCGTCGGCCTTGCCTTGGAACTGCGGGTCTGCGGCAAACGCAAACAGGCCGTCCAGGCCCTGCGCCTGGATCTTGATCGCGGCCGTGGTCTGGAGCAGTTCCTGCGTCGTCAGGGTGGACTTGATCTTGCGCGGGACGTCCAGCAACACGAACCGGCCCCGCGCGCCGTCGAAAACCGTAATCTCTTGCGGACCGATGAGGGGAAAATCGTAGACCAGCCCGCCGCTGAACAGCGTCACGTTCTGGGCCACCGGCTCCTTTTCGCCACCGAGAAAAACGTCGGTCTCGACACGAAAGTCCTCCGTGCCGCCCGCCGGCACGGGGACCTGGCTGGCGAGCAACGACAGGGCGGGAATCCACAGTGCTTTGACCATTCCAAGCATCCTTGCGCTGAGGGGTCTGGGGCTTGCCGAAGCCCGTGACGTCCAGGGGCTCAGAGTAGCCTAAAACACCGGCAGCTGTCCATTCCAATCCGCGCCGGATCGGGTGCTCGAAGTGCTCGCAGCCGGCGCGGCGCCAGGTGCCATTGACAGCCGCAGGGCCCTGGAATATACCGCAGGCTGGTGTGGACACACGGGTTGCGGCTGCGGGCCGCCTGGGGGGATCGGACGGATGAACTGCGGGTGCCTTCTTGTCGTGATGGGCGTGCTGCCGCTGGCAGCAGCGCCAGCAATGTCGGCGGCAGAGCCCGCTTCGGCGCCGGTGGCGCCGTCGGCCGCCCAGATCCAGCACTGGATCGGCCAGCTGAATGCCGAACGGTTTGTGGACCGGGAAGTGGCCACCGCAAGCCTGGTCTCGGCGGGCGGCAGCGCGGTCGGCCCCGTGCTGGCGGCTTTGGCGGAAAGCAATCTGGAGGTCGTGACGCGGGCCATCTACATCCTGCAGGAGTTGGCCCTGAACGGCGATGCCGGCGTCTCGGACGCGGCGCACGCCGCCCTGGAACAGGCTGCCGAGCTGCCGTTGACCCCGGCGTCCCGCCGCGCGCGGGCTACCTTGGCGCGTTTGGACTTGGTGCGTCAGGAACGGGCCATCCAGGAGTTGAGACAGCTCGGAGCCGACATCGGCGACCGTCAAGCGGACCTGACCTTTGGTCTTGTCGAAGGCTATGCCGTCCAGTTGGGGGCTGGCTGGCAAGGTACCCTCCAGGACCTGTCCCGCCTGCGCTGGCTGCGCGACGCCGGCGCCGTCGTCCTGGACGGCCCGCAGGTGACCGACGAGTGGCTGAGCTATGTGGCAGCCATGCATGGCCTGACGATGTTGACCGTCAAACGGGCCAGCGTCAGTCACGAGGGCTTGCAGCATCTGACAACCTTGAAGGAGTTGTCCGTGTTGAACCTGATGTACGTCCCCCTCGGCGACCGGGCGATTGAAACGCTGCGGCGTCTGCAGGGCGTGGGCAAGTTCCGGATCTACGGCGGTCGTCTGACGGACGCCGGCGTTGCCAAGCTGAGAGAGGACCTGCCCAACAGCGACATCGATTTCCGACGCGGCGCGTTCCTGGGGGTCGGGTGTCAGGACGCAGCGGAAGGCTGCACCATCTATACGGTCCGCCCCAGCAGCGCGGCGGAAAAAGCCGGCCTGCTGATGCACGACGTGATCATCGAATATGAAGGCCGGCAGGTTGCCGATTACAAGACGCTCACGGCCTTGATCGCCGCCAACGTCGCGGGCGACACTGTCATCGTCAAGATCGTCCGCGACGGGCGCACGCTCAGCAAACGCGTGACGCTGGGCGAATGGGAATAGCGGCCGAACGGCCGCTATGAAATTCCCCGCAGGCTTTGGCGAGAGAGCATTCCGGATCGGCGGCGGCCTGGAAGGTCCGGCCCGCCGGTGTCCGCGGTCCCAAGTCGGAGACCGCGGTCGTTGCCAGGACGCTCCGTCCGGGCTCAGTAGTTGACGCCCAGTGCCAGCACGAAACCCCCGAAGCCGACATCGCTGGGACCGACAAAATAGTCGATGGTCGTGTTGATGGGCGGCGGCCCGTCGAAAGCGCTGCTGAAGTTGTACCAGTTCTGCCACTCGTACCCGAATCGGCCGGTCACCACCATCCCGTTCCGCAACGGACGAGAGTACTGAACGCCAAACGCCAACTCGATCATGCCTTGCGTGGTATCTTGCAGGGTGACGGAGTTCCACGATTGCCAAGGCCTCTCCCCATTCTCGATGTACTTGTCGCCCACCAAGATGGCACCTCGGGCGCGAGCGTACAGTCCGCCGTAGCAGCCGACGCGCCGCACGCCTTCGAGTCCCAGCACGCCGCCCCAGCCGGAGTAGTCGTGGAAACTTGGGCCCTTATCTTTTTCCTGGTACTCGTAGAATTCGGTGTATCGCACGCCCGCACTCACCTCGACCGCCCATTTGCAGTTCAGGCAAAAACGTTCGTACACCTCCAGGTCCACCGTGTAGGTGTCCACCGCGAGAAGAGAGTTGTTTTCGCTCCTCTGCTCGTGATCGAATTCCCACCACCTTGCGCGGATGCCAAGTCCTCCGGGAAAGACATAGCCCAAAGTGAACCGCGGTGCGGGCAAATAGTCGCCATACAGCGCATCTTCGGGTCTGTGGCCGACGCGCACCCCGTCCGCTCGATGATACTTGAGGAACATCGCCTCAGCCAGAAAGACCGGTCCCTGCCTTACGCCGCAAAACCAGTCGCCCAGAAGACCGCACTCGGTGCAGCCTTTTTGGGACTCATCCCATTCTTTCTGGGACTCGTCCCAGGCCGGTTCGGGAGACTCTGCCTCAGAGCCCGCTGTCGAGAAAGACACCAGCCTGAATGGACTGTCGGTGCCTTTTGCCTTTACCGCGAAGCACAGACAGACAGCCAAGAACACGCCAGACGCACGCACCACGGATCGGAACATCCTAGTCACTCCTGCGAAGGGACCGTCGATTACGTTTCCCGAACAATCAGCATTTGTCCGCTGACTGATAGAAACGACTCTGACCCCTCCGTGGGAGTCGCTGACCAACCGGCTTCAGCTGTCCGTAGTCGAAGCGTGTTCTGTGTATCGGTAGACGGCTTGGGCACGCCGCAGTGCTTTTCCTGTCCCCGGTTTTCCTGGAGGAATTACGACTCTCGGCATCCTGCGCCGAAACGGCACGTCCCGCGCATCTGGCGGAGAGCGATTCCCCGCGCCGCGGAAATCGGCCTTCCGCGCGCTAGCCCGGCCCACGTCAGACTTCCGTCGGATGGTCCTGCGTTCGGCGGGCCGCAAGTCAATCGGCTTCGCGGTCTCGAAGTGGCTCGACGATCCGCACTGCGGCGCCGCTCGTCAGCGCATCGGACGGATTCAGGATCACCTGATCGGTGTCGCTGACTCCGGCAAGGATTTCCACCGTCTTGCCGAAATCGCGGCCCAATTTCAGCGATCGCAACTCGACTCTGCCGTCCGCCTGCACCACACCGACCTGGGGGCCCGCGGCGCGAAACAGCAAGGTGTTGCCGGGCAATGTCAGCGTTGCCGTGTCCTGGATTCCGGCAAATCTCACTTGGGCAAAGCTGCCCGCCAAGATTTCTCCGCCGGAATTGTCCACGTCGAGTTCCACCAGCAGGGTCCGCGAGTCGGCGGAGATCGCTCCGGCCGTGCGGCCGACCTTGGCCGGGAAGACGTGTGCCGGCAGTTCCGGGACCAGGAGTTCGGCCGTCTGGCCGGGTTCAATCGCCAACGCCCGCGTCTGCGGGACGCGCACGCGGGCGCGGAGCCGGTCGGTCTGGGCCAGGCGGAACAACTCCTTGCCGCTGCCCGCCACGATCAAATCGCCGACGTCGGTTTTGCGTGCCGTAATCGTGCCGGCAAACGGCGCGGTGAGTTGCGCGAACGCGCGGAGTTCCTCCAAGCGGCGGACCCCGGCGCGAGCGGCGTCGGCCGCCGCCGATTTCAAGACGACGCCCGCTTGGTCCTGGTCGTACACGTCGCGGCTGACGCCCCCCGCTTCGACCAACTGCGCCGAACGCTGGGCGATCGTCTTGGCCAACGCCAACGCCGCTTCCGCCTGAGCCAGTTCATGCCGGGCCCGTTCGTGCTCCTGATCGAGTTCGGGCGTTTCAATTTCGCCCAGCAACTGGCCCGCCTCCACGCGAGCCCCCAGATCCACCAGCCAGCGTTTCAGGAAGCCGTTGGCGCGAGCGTAGATGGGCGTTTCAAGCCACGGCTTGACTTCGGCTTGCAGCAACAATCCGTCCGCCGCCTGGCCGGGCACGGGCGAGATCACCGTCACGGTGGGAACCGCCAACTCGCGAGTCTGGACGACCAAGGCTTCACGCTGCTGCAACCGCGGCCGGCGGGCGGCGACGAAGGCCCCGGCAAACAGCAACGCAGCGAGAATTGCCGCGGCCCAAAGCCAACTGAGCCCGACCTGTCGCGGGGAGGCGGTAGCGGCTTTGGCGAGCGGAGCAACTGCCGAGTTCGTGGGATTCGATGTGGCTGCAGGCATGGCAAATTATTCCTCACGCGGGCGGAGGCCCGCAAACCATCGTAGGCCGCTCGCGGAGCGAGCGGAAATCCGCTATCCGCTCGCGGAGCGAGCGGCCTACGATGTGCGCGGACTGAGACTGTCTTGCGAAGCAGTGGCGTCCCAATCGTCCGGCCGTCTCAGTTCCGGGCGGTGGTGCAACAGGCGAAATACGGCGGGCACGAAAAACAGGGTGGCGAACGTCGCGACGAGCAAGCCGCCGATCACCGCGCGGCCCAAGGGAGCGTTCTGCTCACTGCCCTCGCCCAAGCCGATGGCCATCGGCAACATGCCCATGATCATGGCCAGCGCGGTCATCAGCACCGGACGCAAGCGGCCTGTGCCCGCCTGCCAGGCGGCGTCCAACGGGTCCATCCCGGCGCGCAAGTTGTTGCGGGCAAAGGTCACGACCAGGACCGAATTGGCCGTGGCCACGCCCAGGCTCATGATTGCGCCGATCAGGGCCGGTACGTTCAAGGTGGTAAAAGTCAGGTACAGCCCCCACACCACACCGGCCAACGCTCCCGGCAGGGCGGTGATGATGATGAACGGATCCAGCCAGCTTTGAAAATTGACGACCAGCAGCAAATAGACCAAGACGATGGCCATGACCAGCCCGATCCCCAGGCCGAGGAAGCTGGAATTCATCGTCTCCGCCTGCCCGCGGAGGCTGATGAAGCTGCCGCGCGGCAGCTGCTTTTCCGTCTCGGCAATCAGCGGCCGGATGTCTTGCAGGGCGCCTCCCAAATCGCGGCCGCTGACGCTGGCCAGCACGTCGATGACCGGCGTCACGTTGTAGTGGTTGACGACCGGCGGAACGCTCGTGCGCTGCAGCGTGGCCAGGTTGGCCAACAGCGAAGCATCGCCCTCACCGGGCTGGCTGCCCTCGACCGGAATCGCCTGCAGGGCCTCCAGCGAATCGATCGCGCGTTCGGGAACGCGGACGTTGATCAGGTACTGAACGCCGCGGCGCGGATCGAGCCAGTACATCGGCTGAACCTGGGCGCTGCCGCTCAATCCCAGGAGCATCGAGCTGGCCACGTGCTGCTCGGTCAAGCCCATGTCCGAGGCTTTCGTCCGGTCCACCGCGACTTGCAGCCGCGGCAAGTCGGCCGGTTGCTGCACCCGCACGTCCACCACACCCGGCACGCGGCGGAGCTTTGCGGCCAACTGCCCGGCCAGGACGCGGTTGGTGTTTTGATCGCGGCCCATGATCTGGATGTTGAAGGGGGCGGGCAGTCCGAAATTGATCGTCTGGCTCACGATATCGGCAGGCAGGAAGTAGAACATCACACCCGGGAATTCGTGGTTTAACAATACTCGCAAACGTCGTACGTAGTCTTCCGTGGGCTGGTGTCCAGGCCGCAGCGAAACCAGGATGTCCGCGTCGCCGGTGCCGATCAGGCCGTTGTCGATGTACGTCAGGGGAATGCCCCCGGAAGGAATCCCGATGTTGTTCAGCACGCCCTCAATTTCACCGGGCGGGATTTCCCGGCGAATCGCCGCCTCGACCTCCGCCGTCAGCTTGACCGTCTCCTCGATCCGCGTGCCGCTGCGGGCCCGCAAGTGCAAGCGGAACTGGCCCGCGTCCACCGCCGGAAAAAAATCCTGGCCCAGTTGCGGCAGGATTGCCGCGGTGGCCAGGCAGAATGCCACGAACAGCGCGGCAAACAGCAGCCGATGGTGCAACACGCCGCCCAACCAGCGCCGGTAGCTTTCCCGCAAGCGGTCGAAAGCCCACTCGAAGCCGTGCTGGAACGCCACGAACGGCCGCAGCCAGAAGGCGACGCGGCGCGAGTCGGTCCCGTGACCGCGATACTCGACGTGCCGGTAAAACCACATCACCAGCGTGGGAACCAGCGTCCGCGACAGGACGTAGCTGGCCAGCATGGCGAACACCACGGCTTCGGCCAGCGGCACGAACAGGTGCCGCGCCGTGCCGGTCAGAAAGAACATCGGCACGAACACGATGCAGATGCACAGCGTGCCCACAAAGGCGGGCATCGCAATTTCCTGCGCGCCGTCCAGGATCGCCTGCACCGTGGGCTTGCCCATGGCCATGTGCCGGTGGACGTTCTCGATTTCCACCGTGGCGTCGTCCACCAGGATGCCCACCGACAACGCCAGACCGCCCAACGTCATCAGGTTGATCGTCTGCCCCAGGGCCGACAGCGTGAAGATGGACACCAGCACCGATAGCGGAATGGAAATGGCGATGATCAGCGTGCCGCGCCATGCGCCCAGGAACAGCAAAATCATCAGCGCGGTCAGCGTGGCTGCGATCAAGCCTTCGTGGGTCACCCCGTCGATCGCGGCGCGCACGAACAGTGATTGATCGGAAAACTCCTTGACCTCCAACTCCGGCGGCAACCCGCTCAAGATCCGCGGCATGGTGGCCTTGACCCCACGCACGACGTTCAGCGTCGAGGCCATCCCGCTCTTGAGAATCGTCAGCAGTACGCCGCGGACTCCGTCCAGTCGGACAACGTTCAGTTGCGGCTGATAACCGTCGTGGACCAGGGCCACGTCGCGCACGCGGATCACCGCGCCGTCGATGGACTTGATCGGCATTTCGTTCAGTTCGTCCAGGATCAGCGGGCTGCTGTTCAGCGCCACGTCGTACTCGGTCTCGCCAATCTTCACGCTGCCGCTGGGCAAGATCAGGTTCTGGGCGTTCAGCGCATGGACGACGTCCATGGGCGCCAGATTCTTCGCCTTCAACGCGGGCAGGTCCAGATCGACCGAGACCACGCGCACCTTGCCGCCGAACGGATTGGGCACGGACGCGCCCGGCACGTTGGCCAGCCCCATCCGCACCTGGTTGAACGTCATGTCCTGCAGTTCGGATTCCGAGTACTTCTGGCTGGCAAAACTGTATTGCAGGATCGGCACCGTGGAGGCGTTGTAGCGGATGATGATCGGCGGGGTCACGCTCCGCGGCAGGAACCGCAACACCGCCTGGGCCCCGGAGGAAATCTGGGCCACGCCCGCTTCCACCGAGGCGCCGGGTTGGAAGAACACCTTGATGACGGCGGCGCCGTTGTAGGACGTCGATTCAAGGTGCTCGATGTCGTTCACCGTCGCGGCGATCTGACGCTCGTGCAAGTAGACAATCCGTTGCTCCATCTCCTTGGCGCTCAGCCCCCCGTACAGCCAGACAGCGCTGACCACCGGAATGTTGATGGCCGGAAAAATGTCCGTCGGCATGCGCAGCAGGACCAACGGCGCCAGCAGCAACAGAACCAGAGCCGCCACGACAAAGGTATACGGTCGGCGAAGGGCGAGACGAACGATCCACATGGGAGTATTTCCAGCAGCGGAGCCAGATAGTTTCAACCGTTTTCCGCAAATCGTTCACGACCCCAACCGCAACAGGATTCTCGTCCCGGTCGCCACCCTGTTTTCCTCGCGGCGTTGAGTCTTCAGACGCGGCATTTCATTTCGGAGTCTTCCCGCAGCATGGATTCGATACAGTTCAGGAATACGGGGATGCACTTCATTCGCAGGCGGTAGTACACCGTAGTCCCCGACTTGCGGCTCGCGACGACGCCCGCGTTTTTGAGCGTCGAGAGGTGCCGCGAAACCGTCGATCCGTCCGTGCCGATCATGGCGGTGAGTTCTTGCACCGAACGTTCCCCGTGCTCGGCCAACTCATCGACGATCATCAGACGCGCAGGGCACGCGAGGGCCTTGACAATGCCGGCACGCAACTCGTACCGCGCGGGATCTCTCGGACTGGTCATCCAGGCACGCCTTTCGCTTCGATAGAGGTTGCCGCAATCGCAATAACTGCATTATTGGCCATTTATGCATAAAATGCAATCGTTGCGCTGGAAATAGTGGGAGATTCCCTGACCGATCGCCCGATCAAAAGCTGCTTGTAGCAACGGTGGCCGAAATAACTTCCCGGATTTAGGCCCCCACGCTGCTCGTCAGCGTGGAGCCATGTTCAGCACCCGCCGCCGTCCCGCCCTACGACAGCCGATGTCATCGCGGACATCTCTGGTCTTGAACACCGCTCCACGCTGGCGAGCAGCGTGGGGGCGAAGAGGCCGATTTCGTCGACATCTCTGGTCTTGAACACCGCTCCACGCTGGCGAGCAGCGTGGGGGCCAGGAGGAGGCTGCCCCCGCAAAGTTGCTGCGGACTTCAGCTTGCGAGTCGACGAGTGCTTTGACTTGCCGCCAAGTTCCGCCGAAACGGGGAAGTTATTTCGGCGTCCGTTGCTAGTGCCGTCTTCCGGCGGTTTCACAATACCGGCTGAATCCCGCACCACTCACGCGCTAGGACTGGTGCCGGGTCGCTCGCACCCAGACGGCGAATGGCCGAGCCGGGATTTCCGCTCAAGACGGAGGTTACCTCTGCGGGACTGGACAACCCTGCGACGACGGCGATCATTTCGCGGCACTTGCAAGGAACGCGTGTGGGCTTCTGGCCGTTGATCCAAGACGATTTGAGGCTGGCGAGCTAGCGGCGCTGGTCTTCCGGTACGTGGCGCAACACGCCCAAAGTTGCGCCGACAACACGCGGCTGAAGCGGATCCTGAGCATGAATCCCGAAGAACGCTGTCGCGGACAAGGGGAGTGCGGATGCTGAACGTGCTTTTTCTATGCACGGGGAATTCCTGCCGCAGCCAGATGGCCGAAGGCTGGACGCGGCAACTGAAGGGCAAGGTCATCGAGCCGTACTCGGCGGGCGTCGAAATGCATGGTCTGAACAGCAGGGCGGTGCAGGTCATCGCCGAAGCGGGCGTCGACATTTCGCGTTACGGCGCCAAGCACGTCCGCGAATTAAGCGGGAGCGCAGCTTCAGAACCCAAGCGGACGTCCATGTGTCGGCCACGAAGCGACCGTGGCGTGATTGCCATCAGAATTCATACCGCAAGAAGACATTCCTGGCAAAGACCAGCGCGTTACTCCGACCTCAGCGCCTCGATAGGTTCCAACGCCGCGGCCCGCGCGGCGGGATAGATTCCGAAGAGGAGGCCGACGGCGACGGAAAAGACGAACCCCAGCGCGGTGGTGGGCCAGGAAATCACGGCCGGGAAATCCCCGAACCGCGAAACCAGCTCTGCGGCGGCCACCCCCGCGGCGACGCCCAAGATTCCCCCGGAGCCGGACAGCAGGGCCGATTCGAACAAAAACTGCAGCCGCACGTCGCCGCGCGTCGCTCCCAGCGCCCGGCGGAGTCCGATCTCCGGCGTCCGCTCGCGCACGGTAATCAGCATCACCGCCAGGATGCCGATGCCGCCCACCAGCAGCGAAATGCCGGCCACGCTGCCGATCAGCAGCGTCATCGACTGCGCCGTCTCGCGCTCGGCCGCCAGCAGCGTCGCCTGGTTCTGGATGGTGAAATCATCGGGCTTGTCGCGCAGCCGGTGCCGCTGGCGGAGCAGTTGGCGAATTTCGTTTTCGGCGGCGTCGAGCACTGCGGCCGAGTGGGCCTGGGCATAGACGGTGTCGATGTAGTCGACGTTCAGCAGTCGCCGCATCGCGGTTCCCAAAGGGACGAGGATCAAATCGTCCTGATCCAGGCCGTTGGCGTCCATGCCCTTGGCGTCTGTCACGCCGATCACCTCGAACGGCACGCGGCCGATGCGGACCGGCAGGCCCAGCGGATCTTGGCGCCCGAACAGGTTCCGCGCGGCCGTGGGGCCGAGCACCGCCACGCGCCGCCGGGCACGGTCCTCCTCGGCGTCGAACGCCCGGCCGCTGCACGCGGCGAGATTCCGGACGGAGAACCCCTGCGGCGACATCCCGATCACGGTGGTGACCGCGTTTTCGGATTCCCAGCGGACGGCCAGCTTCTTGCTGATCGCCGGGGACGCCAAACGGACCGCCGGGCACTGCTCGACAATCGCCGCCGCGTCGTCGATTTGCAGCGTGGTGACCAGCGACGTCTGCCGCTGGCGTCCGGCGACGATCCGCGTCTGGCCCGCGTTGACCACGATCAAGTTGGTGCCCATGTCGCGAATGCGGTCCAGGATCTGCTGCTCCGCGCCCCGTCCGAACGCGACCATCAGGACGACCGTCGCAATGCCCACCACGACGCCCATCACGCTGAGCAAAGTGCGGAGCTTGTGCGCCGCCAGAATCTCGCAAGACAACCCGATGTTCTGAGAGAGCTTCATCGCAACGCTTCGACCGGATGCAGCCGCGCCGCGCGGCGCGCCGGTTGCACACCGAAGAAGAGGCCGACCAGCAGGGCAAAACCGAGTCCCAGGGCCACCGGCTCCCACGACGGAACGGCCACGATCGGCGTCAGCCGCGGCAACAAGGCGCTGACGCCCAATCCCAGCAAGCTGCCCAGCACCATCCCCAGCAGGGTCACGGCCAACGACTCGGCCAGGAACTGGACAAAGACGTCCCGTCGCGTGGCCCCCAGCGCCCGCCGCAAGCCGATTTCCTTGGTTCGCTCCGCGACCGAGATGAGCAGAATGTTCATCAGCACGACGCCGCCCACCAGCAGGCTCAAGACCGCCAGGGCGATCAACAGAATCGACAGCGACGCGGACGTGCCGCGGGCGATTTCTGCAATCACCGTAGGCGTGATGATGCGAAAGTCGTCTTCCTGGGGCGGTGTGATGTGGTGACGCTGGTGGATCAGGTCGCGGATCTGCTCCGCTTGCCGGGGCATCCGTGCGGCGTCCTGCGTCACGATCCGGATCGCGCCGACGTAATCCACGTTCATCACCCGCCGCATGGCGGTGGTGATCGGAAGGATGATCCGGTTGTCGAACTCGCCTGCCCCGCCCATCCCGCCGACGCCCTTGTGCTCCAGCACCCCTTTGACGGTCAGCCGCACCTTGTTGACGTACAGGTCCTTGCCCAGCGGGTCCTGGTTTGGGAACAACTCCCGCTTGACTGCCGTGCCGATCACGCACACGCGCGCCATCGTGGCGACATCGTCGGGCGTGATTCCGTCGCCCTCGATCACCGGCCAGTTCCAGGCGTCGTGCCACTGCGGCTCGACGCCCCAAATCACGGCGCGAGTCTGCGCGTTTTCGTGCTTCAGGTCCATGTCGAACCGCCAGGCCTGCGGGGCCACGATTTCCAGGCCGTCGACCTGCTGCCGGATCGCCTCCACGTCCTCCAGCGTCAACGTGGTCACGGTCATGTCGGGCGGGGGCAGATCCTTGCCGCCGCCGGCGATCAACATCATGGCGCGCGGGCCGAAGTTCTGGACCCGCTTCATGACTTTGCGCTCGGTTCCCTTGCCGATGGCCATGATGACGACCAGTGCCGCCACGCCCACAATTGTGCCGGCCATCATGAAAAACGTGCGGAGCTTGTGCAGCCCCAACGAATGGATACCTTCCCCGGCGATGCGCGAAATCCTCATGCGGCAGACTCCTCTTCAGCAGCGTGGTCCTGTTCCTGTTCCGCGTCGCGCGGCCGAGCCACCCGGTGGTCCTCCGCGATCGTGCCGTCCTTGAGCACGATGACCCGATCCGTGTGCTCGGCGACGTCCTGGTCATGGGTCACCAGTACGATCGTCCGCCCCTGGCGGTGCAACCGCTTGAAAACCGCCAGCACTTCCAGGCCGCTGCGGCTGTCCAGGTTCCCCGTGGGCTCGTCTGCCAGGATGATCTCCGGGTCGGTGATCAAGGCCCGCGCGATCGCCACCCGCTGCTGCTGGCCCCCGGACAGTTCGCCGGGGCGGTACCGCAAGCGGTCTTCCAACCCCACGGCCACCAGCGCCGCCTCGGCCCGCTCTTCCGCGTCGTCCGGAAAGTCGTCGGCGTAGATCAACGGGAGGATGACGTTCTTTAGCGCCGTCGTGCGCTGCAGCAGGTGAAACTGCTGGAAGACGAAGCCGATTTTCTCGTTCCGCAGGTGCGCCAGGTCGTCGTCGTCCAGCGTGACGACGTTCACGCCGTCCAGCAGGTACTCTCCCGCGGTGGGCTTGTCCAGGCAGCCCAGCACGTTCATCAGCGTCGACTTGCCGGTGCCCGACGCACCCATAATGGCCACGTACTCGCCGGGCTCGACGCGGAACGTGATGCCCTTCAGCACCGGCGTGGCCAGGCCTCCGTTGCCGTACGTTTTTTCGATGTTTTCCAGTTCGATCATGGCGTCTCCCGAATGCACTTCGTTCCTTCCTGGCCGTCGCCCCCGGACCCGAACCGAGGATCTCGAGGCGTTCCGGTTACGTTCCGGTTTCATTCCTGTTCCTGGCGGGGATCTTCCAGGGTTACCGTTTGTCCCTCCTGGAGTCCCGACACGACTTCGATCCACGGGCCGTCACGCCAGCCGACCTTGATTTCCCGCGGTTCGAATCGCCCGCCGGCCGACACATACACGACGCTCTTGCCGCGTTCCCGGCGCACCGCCTTGGCCGGGACAGCCAGGACGTCTTCCCGGCTTTCCAGCAGAATGGTCACGTTGGTCGTCATCTCCGGCCTCAGCAGGCCGCGATAGGGAGTCTGGATGTCGATGACCACGTCATAGTTGACCACGTTCTCCTGGATCACCGCCTTCGGGTAAATGGCCGTCACCCGGCCCTCGAATTCCTGGGCGGGAAAGGCATCGACGGTGAAGAGCGCACGCTGGCCGAGCCGGACTTTGCCGATATCAACCTCGTCCACATAGGCGTCGACTTGCAAACGGTCCAGGTCGATAACCGTGACAAACGTCGGGGCCTGCATTCCGGCGGCGACCGTCTCGCCTTCTTCGGTCGAAACCGAGGCGATAACGCCGTTGATGGGCGCCGTGATCGTGGCGTAGGACAGTTGGACCTGCGCGTTCCGCAGGGCCGATTGCGCCCGGTTCAACTCGGCCTTGGCCTGGCGCGATTCTTCGGCATAACGCGTCTCGGCCAATTCCAGCGACTTGCGGGCGACCGCCAAGCCAGCCTTCGCTGCCGCGTAGCGTTGCTCGGCCTGGTCCAGATCCCCCACCGCGTTGGCGTCCCGCTGGCGCAGTTGGGTTTCGCGGTCGAATTGCTTTTGCGCCAACGTGTAGGTCGCTTGGCTCTCGTCCAGGTCCAGCCGGGCCTTTTCGATCTCCTTGGGCAACAGGGACTCGACCGACGCCTGTTTGGCCTCGGCCAGTTCCTGTTCGGCTTGACGCTGGGCCACCAAGGCTTCCAAATCCGCCTGTTCCAGTTCTGCGACCACCTGGCCCTTGGCGACCGCGTCGCCGATGTTCGCGTGCAGACGTTCCACCTTGCCGGAAATGCGGGCGCCTACGCGGACTTCGGCGCCCACCTGGGGCTGAACCGATCCGGTGGCCAGCACCGAGGACGCGAAATCACGACGTTCGACCCGCGCCGAGGCCGGCGCGACGTCGGTCTTGCCCGCCGATTCCCACGGCCAGAACCACCAGACCGCCGCCCCGATCAGCCCGGCGAGGGCCGCCAACGCAAGCCCCCGCACGCGCCGTTTCCGCCGGCGGCGTTCGGCAGCGAGCGGGGAGGCCGTGAGCGGGCGTGCGTTGAGCGGGCGCGCCTGCGCAGCCCCGGCTTTGCCCGACGGCTTCTTGTCCGCTGCGGACGGGGTGCAGCCGGCGCGATCAGGACCGGTGCGAGCACTTGTCATCGCGCGTCTCCCGATGGCTGTGGACCGGCGTCTCCACGCAGCACTTGGCCCATCCCCCGCCCCGCTCTCCGACCGGACATCGACGGTCCGGCGCCCGCCCAGGCCGCGCGGTCGCGGAGCGTCTGAAATAAACGTTGCTGCTGTTCCGGCGTCAGAATCTGTTTCTCGGCCAGCAGGTGAACGGCCACCTTGCCCTGCATCACGCGCTTGGTCGCCAGGATTTCCTCCTGCTTGGCCCGGACTGCCTCCAGATCCGGCTCGGGGCCGGCCAGCAAGTCGATGACCTCCATCCGCAGACGGTCAATCTGCTCGCCCAGCACCCCTGCGGATGCCTGGAACTCCCTTAACCGCGGTTCAATTTGCTGCCATTGCTCCTGGGTCACGCCCAACTCGGAATGCAGCGGGCACCAGACGCCCTCCCGCAGCGCCGCGGGGCTGTCCGGCCCGCCCGCCGAACGCGCCGGAGCCGCATGGGCGATCCACATGCCGACAAACGACAAATTCAACGCCGCCGAGAGGACAATCAGATAGGGTCTTGTGCGTTGCCACATACCGAGACTCCTCAACCGTCGCGGGGCGAAGTCAATCGCAGATACGTTTGGGCCAGCTCGTCATCGCCGGGGTCGATCCAAGGGTCCCAACGGGAAACGGCGCCCGAATTGGCCTGGGCTTGATCGCCGGAGCCCGATGCATCCGGCCGCCAAGTCCCATGTCCCAGCAGCACGCCGATCAGCAGTCCGGCAGCCAACGCAGCGGCCATCCCCCACGCCGACCGGATGCGCCCGACTCCGACGCCATCCGCCCGCCGTGACGCCGGCAACTCGGTGACGACCGTTTCCCGTTGAACCGCTGCCGCCAACACTCGTTCGCCGAAATCCTCCGGAACCGGCGGAACGGCGACGACCTGCAGCAGCGTCCGGAGTCGAACCTGCCGAGCCAGGGCCTGCTGACAGACGGGGCACGACCGCAGGTGAGATTCCACTTGATCCTGCTCGGGCCGTGGAAGTCCTTGATTTGCGTACAGATCGAGCTTTTGCTGGACGATCCGGCACAGCATAAAGTTCACCCTCGCGGCTTGCAGCCGGTCGAAACAAGAGGCCAGGCACCTCGCGATGGCCGTTCTTTCGCAGGGGCTCTGCAACGCAGCTCGGAACCAGCCCCTCCGTTTCACCGGCTGTGAGAACAAACGAGCGTCCCGGCCAGAACCCCCTCAGAAAATCCCTAATCCAACAAAAAATCCGCCAGTTGCCGCTCTAACGCCGCTCGCCCGCGGGCCAGCAGACGCTCGACCGCCTTGACGCTGGTGTCCATCGCGGCCGCAATTTCTTGCCCGCGGAGTCCTTCGTAGTAACGCAGTACGATCGCCAGCCGCTGGTTCGCGGGCAGACGATTCAAGGCCTGTGCCACGGCGCGCGCCCGTTCGCGGCCCGCGGCGTCCTGTTCCGGAGACGTTGTCGGATCGACGATTTGCCAGACGTCGTCGGTGGGCGCCGGCCGCCGCTTTCGCAGGCAATCCAAGCACCGCCGCACCACGACCCGGCGCAGATAAGTGCGAAAAGCGGCCGTCGGCTGATACCGGTCCGCCGCCTGAAAGATGCTCAAGAACACCTCTTGAGCGACATCTTCCGCGGTCTGCCGACAGCCGAGCACCCGATAGGCCGTTTGCCAAACGGACTGCTGGTGCCGCAGCACGAGCTGCTCGAAAGCCGCCAGATCGCCCTCGGCGGTTGCGTGCATCAGCGATTCGTCGGTCGGGGTCAATTCCATCGCGCGAACAGCTTTCCATCCAGCGACCTGCAGCGCGGCCGCCCGCTCCATCCAGCCCAAGCCGTTTTCGTTTGTTGCGGCGGCTGGCCATCGGCGGTCGCCCTTCGAACATAGCGAAAAAACTGGAACCGATCTTGACCGTTCGGTGTATATTTGGTTAAATTGCCAAGTAACAGGAGGCGATAATCGAACCATGAATGCCAAGACCATGGCCAAGTACGACGCTCGGGCGCGCATCCTGAAGGCGCTGGCGCACCCCGCGCGGTTGCTGATCGTCGATGAACTGTCCAAGCACGGTGAACGATGCGTGTGCGAGTTGACCGAGATGATCGGTTCGGACATGTCCACGGTGTCTCGGCATTTGGCGTTGCTCAAAGGGGCCGGGTTGATCGAGGACGAGAAACGCGGGCAGATGGTGTTCTACCGGTTGCGCGTGCAGTGCATCCTCGGTTTTTTCGACTGCATCGAGTCGGTGATGACTTGCAACGCAAAGAGGCACCAGGAGTTGATTGCCTGAATTTGAGGCGTTTTTTTGGGTTAAACATTGTTGATTTCGCCAAATAACCCAGCACACAGCGACGGCTGATGGGAAGGGAAACCGTCTATGAACAAGCGAGAACTGGGCATTTTTGCGGGCTTGGCGGCGGTCTTTCTGCTGGCCTACTTTCTGAACTTCACCGATCCCAAAATCAAGGACGCCGTGATGGAGGCGTTCTACATGCTGCAGTGGTACGCGCGGAACCACACGCTGGCCTGCGTCGTCCCGGCCATGTTCATCGCCGGCGGGATCGCGTGCTTCTTCTCCAAGGAAGCCGTGCTGCGGCACTTGGGACCGAAAGCGAAGCGTGTCGAGGCGTATTCGGTCGCGTCGGTTTCGGGAACGGTGCTAGCCGTGTGCTCGTGCAGCGTACTGCCGATGTTTGCCGGCATCTACCGCGTCGGGGCTGGTTTAGGCCCGGCATCCGCTTTCCTGTACTCTGGCCCGGCGATCAACGTGATGGCAATCTTCCTGACGGCCCGCGTGCTGGGGTATGACTTGGGCATCGCCCGTTTGATTGGCTCGATCGTATTCGCCGTGATTATCGGTCTGATCATGGCCGCCATCTTTCGCAAGGACGAAGACGACAGAACGGCGGCCGCGATGGCCCTGCCGGAGCCTCCGCCCGCGAAACGTTCGCTGTGGCAGACAAGCCTGTTCTTCGTGGCCATGATCGCCTTCCTCGTCTTCAGCGACTGGGCGAATCCCAGCCATACGATCCTCCATAAAAAGGATGGGACCCGCCTGGAAGTGGCCGTGATGCTGGAAACCACGGAGATGTTCCGCGTACAGATCGAGGAGCCGGTGGGCAACTGGCGAAAAGGCCAGAAGTTGGATCTTCAGAAGTCGGACATCGAGCGCACGGAGCGGTTCGCTCCGCCGAATTACCAGTGGGCCGTCTGGGTGTACGATCATCGCTGGTGGTTTGCCGGAGCCTGCTTCCTCGCCACCCTGGCAATGGTCGGGTCGTGGTTCGAGCGGGACGAACTGGCTGAGTGGATGGGCCAGACCTGGAGTTTTTCCAAGTCCATCATTCCGCTCCTGTTCGGCGGCGTCTTGGTGACGGGATTCGTCGGGGCCTTGATCCCGGAGGAGATGGTTGCCAAGTGGGTCGGCGGCGACAGTTTCCGGGCCAACCTGGTGGCCTCCGTGATCGGGGCGATGTGGTACTTTGCCACATTGACCGAGATTCCTATCTTGGAAGCGTTGCTCGGCCTGGGCATGGGCCGCGGGCCGGCGCTGACGCTGCTGTTGGCCGGGCCGGCGCTGTCGTTGCCCAGTATCGCCGTCATTTACAGCGTGGTCGGCTTCAAGAAGACGGCGATGTTCGTTCTGCTGACGATCGTGATGAGTTCGATCGTGGGGATGATTTTTGGCTGGTTCTTTGTGTAGCGGCAACGGGCCGCGAGTTTGTCCGGCGGCCTTTCCAGGCTGACACAGCCAGGCTGGAAAGGCTGACGGACGCTTGGCTGTAAAACGCGTAAGGAGGTTTGTCATGAAACTGATTCAGGTACTCGGCCCCGGATGTGCGAAATGCGAGACGCTCAAGAGGAATGCTGAACAGGCTGTCAAGGACGCCGGCGTCGAGGCGATGGTGGAGAAGATCAGCGACATCAACGTCATCACTGGCTTTGGCGTCATGATGACGCCCGCTCTGGCCGTTGATGGCGAGGTGAAGTTGGTCGGCAGGGTGGCCAGTTCGGAGGAGATCCAGAAGCTGTTGACGTGACGACTTTGCGCCTCTGCGACTTTCCCGCCCGAGAGTTGGGCTTGCGATGTGTGAGCGGCACGGCGAGCGCTGTCCCGCTCACAACCCACGATCTTTGCCTTGAAGACGCACTCGGGGACGGAACACATGGAGCCGTAACATGGAACTGAAGAACGCGTTGACAGTCTGCTTGATTTCATTTTTTGCGGCGACGGTCGTCTTGCTAATCGCGCGGGCACTTGATCTGCAGGCGGCTGCGCGATTGGAGCCGCAGTTGATCAAAATCGCGGACGAGCTCGAGACCTTGCGCAAGCAGGGCGGACTCGCGGCGGCACGTGCGGAGCGGACGGGTGAATCCCGTTTGGTCGTTTACTATTTCCACGGCAACACGCGCTGCCCCACCTGCCGCGCCGTCGAATCGCAGGCGCAGGAGGTCGTACGTTCCGATTTCGCTGCCGAGCTGGCATCCGAGGCGGTGACCTGGAAGCCCGTGAACTACGAAGAACCTTCCGGAGCCAGCCTGGGAAAACAGTTCGACGTCGTGTCCTTCGCCGTCGTCCTCGCGAAGATGCAGGGTGACGAGATGACGCGGTGGAAACGACTCGACCGTGCGGGCGCCCTGGTCGGCGACCAGCCCCGCTTCGCCGCCTACGTGCGGGAGGAGATCAAGCAGATGCTCGGCCCGGCCGAGCCGCCGCCGAGCGTGACGCCCCCGGCTGACAGCCGCGAAACGACGTTGGCGGCCCCGCCGCCAGCGGACACCGCCGTGCCCGCCGCCGTGGACATGCCGATTCCCGAGTAACATGCCGTCCAATTCCAGCTTCCCTTTCAGCTTCCTTGAATCAGGAGAAAGCCTGTCATGAAACGTCTCGCCGTTGCGACTCTTTTGACGCTGATCGCCAGCTTCGTCATCACGTTCGTCACGAGTGCGGCGCAAGCTGCCGACGCTCCCAAGGACCGCGTCATCGCGATGTATTTCCATCGCACGGAACGTTGTCCGACCTGTCAGAAGATGGGCAGCTACTCCGAGGAGGCGGTCAAGGCCGCCTTTGCCGACGAAATCAAGGCGGGTCGAGTCGCGTTCCACTTCATCGATTTCGAGGCCCAGAAGAACGCTCGCTACACCAGGGCCTACAACATCAACGGGCCCGCGCTGATTGTCGCCAGGATTTCCAGCAACAAGGTGGCGTCCTACCGCAACCTGGAGGACATCTGGGACAAGGTCAGCGACAAGCCGGCGTTCCTCCGCTACGTCCAGGAAAACGTGAAAGCCTGTCTGGCCAAGTAACTACGCCAGCGGGCTCGCCCCGATTGTTCAACGGGTTCTGCCGTTACTGCACCCACGATTCGCGTCGAGAGGTGTCACGTGATGATCTATGCCCTCTACATCCTGGCCGCGTTCTACCTGGGCCTGCTGACCTCGATCAGCCCGTGCCCCTTGGCGACCAACATCGCCGCGATTTCGTACGTCGCCCGCAAGGTGGGCAACACCCGCGTCGTCGTCAACGCGGGCCTGCTCTATACGCTGGGACGCTGTCTGCTGTACCTGACCCTGGCTGTCCTGTTGACGACGACGGCCCTGTCAATTCCCGCCGTATCGATCTTCTTGCAGAAGTACATGCACCTGGTGTTGGGGCCGATCTTCCTGGTGCTGGGCATGTTCCTGGTCGGTTTGATCACGGTCACCAGCGGCGGGACGATGATGAGCGCAGGGATGCAGAAGCGAGTGGACGCGATGGGCGTCTGGGGCGCCCTGCTGTTAGGCGTTTTCTTCGCCCTCTCGTTCTGTCCCACTTCGGCGGCGTGGTTCTTTGGCCTGGTCGCCTTGATCATGGGCTCCGAAGCTGGGGCGATTACGGGGGTGCTGGAGAAAGTCGGCATCGCGCTGCCGCAAGCGGCGCTGCCGGGCGGGTCGCTTGTCCTGCCGCTGGTCTACGGCATCGGGACGGGCGTTCCGGTGTTGATTGTGGCGTTCCTGCTGGCCTACAGTGCGAAATCGGTCGGCAAGACCTACAACGTGCTGTCCAAGGTCGAGTGGTGGGCGAGGACCGTCACGGGCAGCGTTTTCATCCTGGTAGGAGTCTGGTTTTCCCTGGCGTATGTGTTCGAACTGCGCTAGGCCGCTGGGGAGAGACGGCGTCATGACCAGCGAAGAAAAAGGACGCGACGAGGCCTGGGGGCAGATCGTCAAGGGCCTCGCACACCCCTCGCGGTTGTTGATGGTCGACGAACGGCTGCGCTGGAGCGAGCGTTGCGTGTACGACTGGACGACGGCCGTCGGTTCCGACATGGCGACCGTCTCCCGGCACCCGCGCCTGCTGAGCCGGTACAACGACGCACTACGATCACGGCGATGACGCGGAAGGAGTCTGGGGCGTCGCCGCTGGACGATCCCGCGGGGCCCGGTGACGGGCCGAGAGTTCGATCGCCGCGGAGTCTGGATTCAGGAGCGATTAGCGTTTCTCGCGGGAAGGTCCTCCAGCGACGTCTGCGCGCTGGCGACGATCAGCGATCCTGTTCAACTCGCAATCCGAAACCGGCCCGGCATGGCGGGCCGGTGGAGCGACGAGGAGGCGGCACGTCGTTGGCGGTGTTTTCAGCTCGGTCGTTGCGCGGAGCGTGCGGAGGCTGTTGTGCGTGCCGGGCGATCTGTAGAATGAAAGGCGCGTCATTTCACGTCTCGGAGGCAATGTTCGGCGCGGACAGGCTGACTGCGATGGACCGAAGCCCGGAGCGCTCAGACCGAATTCAGGCGGTGACGGAGGCATGGCAGGCCCAGACGCTGAATACCGTGCTGTGGCTGACCTTGCTCGTGGGTTTTCTCAGGGTATGGATGGTCACGTTCCAGTGGCCGAAGCCCTTTTCGCCGTGGATGCGTCTTTCCACCGCGGTGCTGTACCTGGGCACCGTGGCGATCGCCGTGGGGCATCGGGCGAAGACCCGGCATCGCGTGTGGGCATTTCTGCTGATTCTCTATGCAGTGGCAGCCCTGCAACTGTACCGGGCGGGGATGGCGGGCAGCGGCCGGATCACGCTCGTGGCCATTCCACTGTACGCCCTGCTCTTCGCCGGGTACCGTTCCGGCTGGACGGCGTTGTTCCTGGCGGCGATCCTGTACAGCGCATTCATTGGCTTGTGGGCGTGGGTGCCGGCGGGGGAGCATCTGGAGATCCGCGAGAACCCGGCGGATCCGGACTTCTGGATCATGCAAGGAATTCTGCTGTTGGGGGCAGCCGTGCTGCTGCTGGTGCTGCTCAGCCGGTTTTGGGCACTGCACATCCGGGCCGTCCGAGAGCAGCGGCGACTGGAGGAGGAGATCACGCGGGCCAGCGAGGAGGAGCGGCGGCGGCTGGGCTCGGAGTTGCACGACGGGCTGTGCCAGCAGTTGACGGCGGCCCTGTTGCAGTGCGTGGCCCTGGAAAACCAGCAGGCGGTTGCAGATGGGCGAACGGTGGGCGTCGGTCCACCGCCCCTGCCGGGCCAGCCCCTCCAGAACCAGTCGTCGGCCGCGCCGCCAACCTCCCCGCTGTGCGTGCTGCGGCAGTTGTTGGAGGACGCGATCGGCACGGCCCACGAAGTCGCCCGCGGGCTGTGTCCCTTGGATCTGGGCGCCGATTCGCTCGGCCCGGCGCTGGAGCGGCTTGTCCGGCGGACGCAGGAGGCGGCTGGGTTGGAGTGCGAGTATCAGGAGCAAGGGGCCACGTCGATCGGCGATCAGCAGACCGCCCTGCACCTGTATCGCATCGCCCAAGAAGCGGTCGGCAACGCGGCGAAGCACGGCCATACGCGGCGCATCCTGATTGCCCTTCATGGCACGCCCGACAGCCTGATCCTGCAGGTCGAGGACGACGGCTGCGGGATACCCGCGGTCCAGAGCAAATCGGGCGGCATGGGGATGAACATCATGGCGTACCGGGCAAGGATCCTGGGCGGGACGCTCGGCGTCGAGGCGGTGCCCGGTGGCGGAACGCGGATCGTGTGCCGCGTGCCGCGCGGGCGCCAAGGCGACGGGGGCCAACGCCGCGGCGCGGGTCCCCAGGACGATTCTCGATCCTCTTCAACGCTGCAGGAAAACGATCCCCATGCACAGTGAGCCACGCTTCGCAAGCCGCGTTTTTCTGGTGGACGACCACCCGCTGGTGCGCCAAGGTCTGACGGTCGTACTCTCCCAGGCCGGGTTCACGGTCTGCGGCGAAGCCGGAAACGGTTCAGAGACGCTTGGCCACCCGCAACTCGCCTCGGCCGACGTGGCGATTCTCGATCTGGCGTTGGGCGAGGAGAACGGCGTAGAGTTGATCGCGGCGCTGCGGGAACGCGGGATTCGCGTGCTGATCTACTCGATGCACGAAGAGCCCTCTCGAGTGACCGCGGCCTTGGCGGCGGGGGCTGGAGGCTACGTGACCAAGCGCGAGGTGGGGCTGTACCTCGTCGAGGCAGTCCGCGGGGTGTTGGCCGGCAAACTGTACCTGAGCCCGCGCGCGGCAACAGGCTTGGCCCGGAAGGCGACGAAGTCGAGCGTGGACCACCCCCACCTCAGCGACCAGCAACGGCACGTGTACCATTTGCTGGGGGAAGGGTCGAGCGCCGACGAGATCGCCGCCAAAATGCACGTCAGCTCGCGGACGGTCGAGTCGTACTGCGCCCGGATGATCGAAAAACTCGGCCTGACCGGGATGAAGGAACTCCGTCGGCAGGCCATTGCCGACCGCCTCAGCGGGACCTTGTAACCCCGCTGCGAAGAATCGGGACGAGCGGTGATTGGGGGCGGAGTCATTTGATCCTGAGCGATCTGGAGACAGCACGCATGACAACGGCATCACTGTGGCTGGGAATTGGCTTGCTGAGCATCGCGGCGCCCGCAGAGGGACCGTTCGACGTCGTCGTCTACGGTGGCACCTCTGGCGGTGTGGTCGCCGCCGTCCAGGTGGCCCGCTCGGGCAAGACGGTGGTCCTGATCGAGCCGGGGCGGCATCTCGGCGGGCTGAGTTCCGGCGGGCTGGGGGCCACGGATATCGGCGTCAAGCAAGCCATCGGCGGCCTGGCCCGCGAGTTCTACGAGCGCGTCTATCGCCACTACTTGCGAAACGAAGCCTGGAAGTACGGCACTCGGGACGAGTATCTCGCCGCCAGTGCCGGCCGCAAGAGTTGGGTTCAGGAGCAAGCCTGGTGGATGTTCGAGCCTCACGCGGCCGAGGCCGTGTTTGATGCCTTGGTCCAGGAGGCCCGCGTGCCCGTCGTGTTCGGCCAGCGGCTGGACCTGCAGCGCGGGGTCGTGAAGCAGGGCCCGCAAATCGTGCGGATCGTGATGGAGTCGGGCCAGGCCTGCGCCGGACGCGTGTTCATCGACGCCAGCTACGAAGGCGACCTGATGGCCCAGGCCGGCGTGTCGTACACCGTCGGCCGCGAGCCCAACTGCCGCTATGACGAACGGCTCAACGGCGTCCAGCCCCACCGCGAGCACGAACGCTACTCTTTCTATCACCAGTTCATGGCTCCGGTCGATGCGTACGTCAAGCCCGGCGATCCGGCCAGCGGCCTGTTGCCGGGCATCCACGACGGCGGTCCGGGCCGCGAGGGCGAGGGCGATCATCGCGTCCAGGCGTACTGCTTCCGCACCTGCCTGACCGACCAACCCGACAACCAGGTCCCGCTGGCGAAGCCCGACGGCTACGATCCGCGCCGCTACGAGCTGCTGCTGCGCTACTACGAGGCCGGATTCGAGGGAATTCCCGTCGATCCGATCCGCCGACTCAATCCCCAAGGGCTGTCGCCCGCGGCCTTCCTGCCCAATCGCAAGACCGACAACAACAACGTCCACGCTGTATCGCTCGACCAGGTCGGCATGAATTACGCCTATCCCGACGCGGACTACGCCACGCGGGCGAAGATCATCGAGGATCACCGGGTCTACCAGCTGGGGCTGTACTGGACGCTGGCCCACCACCCGCGCGTGCCCAAGGCCGTGCGCCGCGAAATGGGCCGCTGGGGACTGGCCAAGGACGAATTCACCGACAACGGCCACTGGCCGCACCAGCTGTACGTGCGCGAGGCCCGCCGCATGATCGCCGACGAGGTGATGACCGAACACGACTGCCTCGACCGGCGCTCGGTGCCCGATTCCGTCGGACTGGCCTCGTACGGGATGGATTCCCACAACGTGCAGCGTTATGTCGACGAGTACGGCCGCGTGCGCAACGAGGGAAACGTCCAGACCGAAGGCAATCTCGCCTTGCGGCCCTACCCGGTCAGCTACCGCGCGATCGTGCCGCGGGCCGCCGAGTGTACCAACCTGCTGGTGCCGGTGTGCGTATCCGCCTCGCACGTGGCCTACGGCTCGATCCGCATGGAGCCCGTGTTCATGGTGCTGGGCCAATCGGCCGGCCTGGCCGCGGTCGAGGCCCTGGAACACGACACCACCGTGCAGTCGGTCGACTATGCTCGGCTGCGAGCCCGCTTGATCGCAGCCAAACAGGTCCTGGCCGTGAAGTAGACCGGAACAAGACCGCGGGCGTTCGTTGAGAAGTGATTGGCCCTGTCAGTCTGGTCCCGTCATTTCGCCTTGGCCCGGTCGGCCATCTTCTTCTGGCCGGCGGCGACGGCTTCGGCGACTTCGGCACGGAGCCGCTCGGCTTGGTCGGCTCGGCCCTGGGCGACCAGTTCGCGGGCGGAGCGGATGGCGGCATCGGCGCCGTCGGGAACCTTGTCCTGCCACCAATTCATGCGTTCGCTGTAGCACCAGACGTATTCGTCACTGGCCGTCAGCGCGTAATAGACGTTGTGCTGGAAGAACCGCAGCCGCTCCTGGGGCGTCAGGTAATGGCTGAGGTACTTTTCGGGGGGCTGACGCAAGGCCAGCACCTGGTCCATGTACAGCGCCATGCCCGCCTGGACGGTAGCGGCGTGTTTGGTCCGCAACTCCGGCGGGACGAGGCTCAGCGAGCGCTGCCGGATCGTGTGATACGCACGGAAGAACTGCTCGCCCTTGGTAAAGTAGTAGGCCAGTTCGTACCCGTCGATAATCCGCGCGTCCGGGCCGGCGGCTTCCAGGGCGCCGTTCCAGAACGCGGACAGCAGTCCCCAATGCTGCTGTGCCAGCTGTTTCTGGCGCTCCTGGGCGTCGGGGTTGTCGAGCAAGCCGGAGAACAGGCTCTGGTGGAAAAAGGTCAGCAGGCGCACGTTCGGCAACTCCGCCTGGATCGCACTCATGAACTGACCGCCCCGTTTGCGGACCTGCGCTTCGACCTCGGCAAAAGTGCGGTTCGGGTTCATCCCGGGATAGGCCCACGGGTTGTCTCCGTAGGGCTCAGGATCGAACACCAGGCCGACACAGCGGCCGATCTTCGCGGCCTTGGCGCTTAGCCCCAGGTTAGCGGTAATCGCCTTCCACTGTTCGTCGTTGAACCAATCCATCTTCCAGTTGTTGGCGGCGTACAGGCACAGGAAGTTATCGGTGAACGTCTGCCACTGGATGGCGGCCAGATCGTCCAATTGCGGTTTCAGCTGCGCTTCGTCCCACGGCCGCGGATCGAAGGCGTGGTTCCACTCCCGCAGTCGGAAGATGACGCCGTCGAACGGCTTCGTCTCCAGGTTGCGGATGTCTTTCCGCACCTGGTCCGGATACGGCACGTCCCAGCCGTACTCGATCAGCTTCTTGACGGGGCGCGTGGCGGGCGACGACTGGGCGTGCAAGGCGACCGGTGCGGCCAGCAGCCAGGCGGTGAGGGAAAGGAGGATAGGTTTCATTGCGGCGTGTGACCTTTCTTTTCAAGGGTAAGTGTAACGGCTCAGGGCGGCATCCTGACCACTTCCACATCGTCATACCAAACGGCCCCTTCGTTGCCTGCCGCGTGCAGGATGATTCGTAGCCAGCGGGCACGATCCGGAGCCGCCGCATCGAGGCCCAGTCGCTGCCACGTCCCGTCGGGCGTCAAGGCGGTGGTTTTCACGGTCAGGATGGGTTGGTAGTCGGTGTCGGAGAACTCGACGGCAAGGCAACTCCCGCCTGTCGTCGCCACGGCCTTGCCCCAGACGCAGGCCCGGTACTGTTCGCCGGGCCGCACGCGCACGGCTTGCGGCCAGGTCTGTTGCCAGTCCAGGCCGGGCTTAGGCGGCCAGAGCGCGAGCGTGGAGTACCGGCCGGTGCGCACGTGTTTCTCCCAGTGCGTGCCCGCGCGATACCACTCGGCCCGCCCCGTCCGGTCGCGCAGGTCCAGCCAGCCGACGCACCAGCCGGCGGGCACGCCGTCGGCCTCGCCCTCCTCGAAGGACGGATTGAAGACGAGGTTCACGTTCGGGGCATTGGGCTCAGGCTCGACGTACGGCTTCTGGGCAAACGCCAGCGCCGAGTGAATGGCATCGGCGCAGACGCGAACGCACTCGTTGGCGCAATCGACGGCCGCCGCCTCGAACTCGGCCGGCTTCTCCGCGCGCAACCTGGCGACCGCCTCCACCACGGCGGGAGCCATCGTCTGCTGCGCGGCCTGCCGCTTGGCGTCTTCCAGCGGCATTCCTGCCAACGCGAGCAGCGGGGCCAGACGCTGTTCCGTCCAGCCGGTCAACTGCTCGACGCGGCCGGACAGGGCCTGGGCCGCCTCCGCCGGGGTCTCGCCCAGGACGCGCGGCGTGAAACCATCGAGCCCGATCTGCTCGGTCGCTCGGACGTGGAAAATCCGGTGGACGGGCTGGATGCGCGGGAGCGAACCGCTGTCCTGGATGTAGTGCAGCATCACGCCCAGGACGCGGCAGCCGTCCTCCAATCGGCCTTTCTCCAACGCCTTGACCGCGTTGGCAAAATAGACCCCGGCCGCCGCGCAGGACTGCGGCGGCGCATGGGCGTAGCCTTTGCCCTTCTGCAGCACCGGATCCCACTGGCAATAGAAGGACACGCCCCACAGCCGGCGCAGATCCGGCATCCGAGCCGCCCGCGGATCGCCCGTCCCGCCGCCCCACTGGCCGTAACAGGGCCAGTTGATATCGGGGAAAGTGCAGTACCGCTCGGCAATCGCCGCCCGCTCCAACCGGAGGTACTCCTGCTCCTGCCCCGGAAGCGACTCGATCGCCGCCGCCGAAATCTGCCGGTGTTCGCCGCCCCACGGGTACGCCGGCGGCGCAACGCAACAGGCCAGCCCCAACCCCAAAACCAACACCGTGCCGGCCCGCACAAATCGAACGCACATCATCGAGTCTCCGAAAGGCCTCACGCACACCCGGGTCCGACAGCCCGCCGAACAGGTCGCGGATGGATTCCTGCGCGTCGAAGGCCTGCCCGGATTATGCACGACACCGCAACGAACGCCAAGACAGGCCCCGGTGCGTACTCAGCGAAAGATCTGGGTGGCCGCACTTGGCAGAGGGCGGGATTCCCACGCTCTGGCGACCGCAGCTACCCCCAGGTCAAGGCTTGAAGAAGCCAGAGGATCAGGATCACGTGTCCCGTCGTGGCTGGAAGCAGCGAGTGATAGTTGGGCCGGGAAGATCAGGACTTGGTCTGTCCATTTTCCTGCTCCGATCCTCCTGTCAACTCCAGCGACCGGATGGCTGCACCGTTAGGCCTGTCAGTCGGTCGGCGGTTTCGCCTTCCACGGGGCTTCTGCCAAGTACCGGGCTACCGCCTGGGCGAGTTGCCGGCCCACGGCCTGGTAGCCGTCCTGGGTGCTGTGCGGAGTGTCCCAGGCGGTTTCCAGACTCGCCGCGACGACGTTGTCGCCGGTATGGTTCCGCACCCACGTGCCGCTGACTCGACCACGCTCCTCCTCCGTCTTGACGTAGGTTGCGAATTTGTACTTGGAGTCCATTGGCAAGGGTTCCCGCATGGATTCCGCGGTCAGTGCCAGCAACCGTGCGTAGTTGTGCTGCTGCGGCGCCGGCATCTTGGCCAAATCCAGCGGGCCGAAGAAATAGGGCCGGGGTTCGCCGGGACCGGGATTGTGCAGATCGACGAATACGTGCAACCGGCCCCGAGCGTCCAAATCGAGGATCCGCTGCTGAGCGGCGGCGACTTCCGGGTACACGGGCTGGTCGCTCCAGTCGCGATTGTGGTCCCGCGGGACCGCGTCCTTGCCGCCGGCCCCGAGCGTCACGTTGTCGACGTCCATGATCGGGATCACGTAGATCGAGGCGATTCGGCGCATCTGAACGGCGGCCGGATCGTCGCCAGCCGCCCACTCGATGAATCCGCGGCTGACCCAACTGCCGCCTGACTCCCAGGCGTGCTGGCGAGCCTGGACCCAGACCGCCAGCGGCGCCGGCTCCTCCGCAACGCCACCGCCCAACTTGATCCCCGGCACGAGACGGCCCTCGCGCGTCTTGGCCAGCACAAACCGCTCCGCGCCCGGCGTCCGGCTCGCGATCCGCTCCAGCAGCGCGTCGGCATGCGCGGGCAAAAACGGCGGTTGCGAGGCCAGCCAGATGCGGCTCGCAGGCGCCTCAAAACGATACACGGCGATCCGGTCCGCACCGCGTTCCCGTTTCGGGGTCTGCGACCAGGTTTCGTTGTCCGTGCTGATCGCCGCGCATTGCGGCTGGGACCAGTTGGCGGATAGCACCTGCTTCTCGCGGAACGGCCGGGGGTTGCCGGCGACCTTCAGCGTCACCGGCTGTCCCGGCGTGAGTCCCTCCACGCGCAGGTACCACCAGCACGGCCAGCCGCGGCCTTCGTGGACGGCGGGGCAGATCTGAATCACCCCGCCGGCCGCGTCCATTGCCTGGACTTCGGCCGAACCGCCGGGGAAGTCGGCCGAGACGGTCAACGTCGACCGCGGGACCTCGTCGCCGGCACGCGCGGCCAGAGGCACAACGCACAACAACGCAAGGGCAACAAAAGGTCGGGAGCGTCTGGTCATCAGTGCAGTCCTCAACAAGGGAGGTGGATTTCGCACCGAGTCTACCGCGTTTCAGGCCCGCAGGCAAACCGTTTCCCCCCGTGGCACGGCCTACTCGTTGGCCGTGCCGGCATTCCGCCGACCCGTGGCGTCTTGACCGCCTGGCCGTACCGTTTTCTACGCGCAACTCCTTGACGCCCCGGCACCGGATCGCGTTTCAACGGCTGCGCGAGTTCTTCAGGTAGTAGAACCGTCCGTCTTCCGCGCCGCCGACGAAATCCGGGATGTCGTCGCCGTTGAAGTCGACGACGGTCGGACTCACGTCATGGCCCTCGATGTTCTGTTCCACGAGCAGCCCCATGTCCCGGAACAGCCACTTGCCGTCGCGGGCGTCGGTCTGACGGAGGAACCTGGCGTTAGCCGCGTTCAGCAGCACGTCGAGCTTGCCATCGCCGTCCCAATCCACGATGCACAGCTTGCGCCGCCCGCTGCGGCCCGCGATGCCGGCGGCCAACCGCAGCGGTTCCCCCTGCTCGTTGCAGAACGCGCGTTGCGGGGGCCGCACCACAAGTCGGCCGGCGCGGCGTTCGCGCTGGAAGAAGGCCAGATAGCCCTCCTGGTCGAGCATCACCAGATCCATCAGGCCGTCTCGGTTCCAGTCCACGGCGACCGGTGTGGTGCGCCATTGGGTCAGCAGCGCCTTTCCCTGTGGGCGGAGCCAGCCGTAAGCCAATGTCGGCTGTGGGCCGTCCCATTCGACCTCGATCGGCTGCGCCGCCGCCAGTTGGGGCTGCTGGCGGCTGCCGAGGTTGCGATACCAGTGCACCCGGCCCCAGATCGAATTCACGACCAGGTCCGGCAGTCCGTCGCCGTCCCAATCCGCCACGGTTTGGGTCGTGTAGCCCCATTTGGCTTCGCACGGTCCCTGGATACTGCCGTTCGGTCCCGCCATGATGCGAATCACCTGGCCGCCGGCTTGCAGGTATTTCGGCGCGGCCCATTTGGGTTTCTCGACGCCCGCTCCGCTCAGGTTCTCGAACCAGGCGATGTAGCCGGCCGTATTGCCGTTGACGAGGTCCGTGTCCCCGTCGCCGTCCCAATCGAAACCGCACGGCGTTGCCAGCGCCCCGAATTTCACGTCGTCGGCTTGCTGCTGGAAATAACGCGGCGCGAGGAACTGCGGCGTCCGGTCCGCCGCCAGTTTGCCGGAGTGTTCGACCAGCGCCACGCGGCCGTCCTCGTCGCCCACGATCAAGTCGGCGTGCCCGTCCTTGTTCCAGTCGATCGCGGTCGGCGTGATCATCTGCAAGTCCATGACCAGCGGTTGGCCGGCGGCGGTCTGCAGCCGTTTGCCGGGCGAGTACTTCGGCGCGGTGCGCGTTCCCAGATTCTCGAAGTAGGTGAAGCCGTCCAGGAACTCGCCGCACAGCAAGTCCAGATCGCCGTCGCCGTCGAAGTCGGCCAAGTTGGGCGACGGCCAGCCGAACACCTCCACCGGCTGGTCGCCGGCCATGACCTTCGCCGGCGTCTCGTACTTCGGCTCGGCGGCCGTGCCGGTGTTGCGGGCCAGATACACGAAGCCCCGCAGCGGCCCGCGGATCCAGCGGCCGTCGGCGTCATAGGCGTTGTCCCAGCCGTAGTCGGTCCAGTCGCCGGCGCCGACGATCACGTCCAGTCGCCCGTCGCCGTCGTAATCCACGTAGCGCCAGAAATTGCCGCGCACCCGGCTGGGGTGGACATTGGTTGCCAGCGGCAGCTTGCTGCCGCGTTCCAGGCCGCTCTGGAGGAAATCGGGATACTCCGTTCCGGGCGACAGCACGCGCGGCCGGCCGTCGACAAAGCTGACCTGCACGTTTTGCAGGCCGCGGCTGATGCGGCGCGCCGGTTTGAACACCGGCCGCGGGTTCCGCGCCGTGTCGCCGCTGGCGTTCTCGAAGAAATAGACGCCGTTGTAGGGCTTGTCGGGGCAGTTGACCACCAGATCCAGGTCCCCGTCCCCGTCGAAATCCATCGGCAGGGGCCAGGCCCACAGACCCACCCCCAGATCGACGACCAGCCCAGGATGATTGTACTTCAGCCGCTCCAGCGAAGCGACGCGGCCGGCCGCCGCGTCCTCCGGCGAGTCCGCCTTCTTTTCTGCCGCTCCCGCCAGCGTCGCCACGGCGGCCGCCAGGAAGCAGGCCAACCTGCTTGCGATTTGGTTCATGTGGCTCCTCACTCGATATGGCTCCTGATTCGGTCCATCAACTTCACGGTAGCTCTTTGCCCGGCGGTTTCGGCACGCTTCGAAGCCCCGCGCCGGACTCCGGTCGGCAGCGGGCCGAAGCCCGCGCCCACTCAGTCCTGCGGCGCGCCCACACCGCGGCGCATGAGGTCCTGCAGCGGGGCCAAGTGGTGCTGAAACACGCCGCGGGGAGTGGTCTGGTGCCGGGTGCAGAGCGAAGCTGCCATGCCCACGACTTCGCCCATCATGCCCGTGGTGCGCTGCACCCGGATCGTCCCCAGGGCCACGTGCGTGACGCTGATGTCGCGGCCGGCCATCATCAGGTTCTCCACGTTGCGGCTGTACAAACAGCGGAAGGGGATCGCGTACGGCTTGATCGCCTTTGACTTGGCGATGGAGCGGAACTCCTGACCGGGAAACTGCCGGCTGTTCTCCGGGTGCGGATAGTGCAGGTCCAAGCCCCAGGTGGTCGTGACACTGGCGTCGGGGAACGGCCGCTGGCTCTCGATGTCCTGCTGGCACAGAATCACGTCGCCCAGCAACCGGCGGCTCTCGCGCTTGCCGCCGATGCAGGCCACCCAGGCCAGCCGCCGGTTGGCAAACTCGGCCCGGTGGCTGCCGTGGTTCTTCAGGAACGCCCAGTTGCCGAAGGCGGCCCGCAAGGCGTGATCGCGAATCTGTTCGATGTCTCGGACCTGGTCCAGGTTCATGCCCGTTTCCCAGTCCCAATCGCCCCGCGTCAGTTTCTGGCACGTCGCCTCCGTGAAGGGCAAAGCCCACGGGCATTCGGGGAACGGCGACGCCTCCGGCTCGGCCACCGAATACCACTGGACCGACACGCCCATCACCAGTTGGTCGGCCTGCTCCGGCGCCAGCGGTTCGCCCGTCTCGCTGCGGGACTCGCGTCCGACGCGATAATCGGCTCCCGCCAGGAACCCGAGGTTGCCGTCGCCCGTACAGTCGGCGAACAGCCGTCCCCGGAAACGCAACTCGCGGCCCGTGACGATGCTTTGTCCGACGACGGCGGTCAGGCAGTCGCCGTCCTGCTCCGCGCGGACGACGCGCGTCGCCAGGAATAACTGCACGTTCTTCTCGGCCTGCACGGCGCGGAGTTTCCGGTCGTCCTCATAGTTGCTGGCCGGGCCGGCGTTGTGCTGCTTCTTCTCCGGATGCGCTTCGATCACCGCCAGGATGCGCTGGCTCCGCGGCGAGTCCGGGTCGCGTTTGGCTTCCCACAGATTCCAGTGGCCGACGGGGCCGATCTCGTCGACCAGGTCGCCCAGCCGCGGATAAGGCTGCTGGTGGATCAGGCCCGACAGGCCGACGCGGACCTCCGAACTGTTGTTGCCGCCCAACACGGGCCGGTCCTGGATCAAGGCCACGCGGCAGCCCAGCCGCGCCGCGCTGATCGCCGCACAACAACCGGCCATGCCGCCACCCACCACGACGAAATCGAACTCGCCCGCATCTGCCGGTTCCGCGGGCAAGCCGCGCGTCCGACGGCGGAACTCGGCCAGCGCCGGACCCTCATTGGGCGGCACGAAGTCCGCGTCCACGGTCAGTAAAATCGCGTCGCACCGGCCGTCAAAACCGGTCAGATCGTGCAAGGCCAGCGCCGCCGTGCCGGCAGCCAACTCCACCGTGCCGCCAGCCTGCCAGTGCCAGTCGGCCCCAACGGCGCCAAACACGGTGTCCAGCGTGCGGCCGTTGATCTGCAGCTGGAACTTGCCCGGAGCGCCCGGCGCTTTCCACGGCGCCACCCAATCCCGCGTGCGGACCAGCACGCGATACCGCCCGGCGGCCGGAACCTCGACCGTCGTCGTCGCGTCGGCGACCGGCAGGCCCAGCCCGTGGGCCAGCAGGTACGGCGAGCCCATCTGATCCATGGCTTGCTGGTCAATCGTCCAGCCGCCGCGTTGCGCAAAGCCTTCCGCCTCGATCAAGATCTGCTGGCCCGACGCCGGTTGGGAAAAAAGAGTCAGTGACATGGCGATGAAAAACCGTTTCTGCATGGCCTGTTTCTCCTGTCCACGAGAGGAAAGTCCTCGGAGGCTGTTGGGACCCGTTCGTGATTGCCGGGTTCACTTCGGCAGCTTCGGCAACGCCGTCTTGATCCGTTCCAGACCCGCGCCCAGCGTGGCGCGCGCGACGGCGTCCAACGCCGCCTCGCTGCCGCGGAGGTGGACCGTGCGGTGCGTGTGCTCCAGGGTTTGCCCTGGCGCCAACTCCGCTGCCGGCGACGACGACTCCAATTCGTAAAACGCACCCATTTTGCCGTCGTCCGTGTAACTGTTCGAGACATCGCCGCGGAACGGATCCTCCTGCAGCTTCCATTCGGAATTGACGTACTTGGCCGGCCCTTGGGGCAGCGTGAATTGCACCACGGTCAACACCCCGGCCTGGGCGTCATAGCTGCCCAGGACCGGTTTGCACCGGGCGGGACTGAAGCCGATCTTGCTGCGGTACCGGCCGTCGGCCCGGAAGTAGACGGTCTGCTCCTCGGCCACCAGCCGTTCGGCCGGCACCGGGCCGAAGTAGTCGGCGTTGACCCGCTTTCCCAACGCGGCCTCGTCGCCCGCCCGAATCGGGACGACGACGGTCGTCTCGGGCGCGGCGTTGAACATGCCCAGGATCCAAATGGAAAGCAGGCCCGTGCGCGGCGTCCACGTCGTCTGGCCGGCGTTGCTCAGACGATTGACCGATTCGTAGCCCACGACGCTCAGTCCGGCGACGGGCGGCGTGCCGAATTCTCTCCAAACGTCCGCGGCTGGCACCATGCGGACTTCGCGGTCGACCCGCACATCGAAGCGGGTGCCGGAGTGGTTCACCAATTGAATCCGCCGCCCGAACCGGACCTGGTCGCGCGCGCGACTGACCACCTCAAACGGCTCGGTGTCTAACGCGGCGGGAGTTTGCCAATGCTCGAAATCAAACGGCACGCCCGGAGCAAAAAAAATGGCGAACTGGCCGCCCTCCGGGCCCATCCAGAAGCGGTCCTCGCCGCCAAATGCGTTCATGTGCCTCTGCAACTTCCCGGAAGCGATCAACTCGCGGTTGATCCAACCATAGCTAAGTCCTTCCGCTCCCGCGTCCGTACTCGTCATCACCCGGCCCTGCCACGCCGGAACGACGGCCACCTGGGCCAAGCCCGCTTCGTCCGTCAGCAACAGGACCGGCGTGTGCTTCTTCAGGAAAGCCACCTCCTCGCCGAACTGCCCGGCCTCGGCTCCGGAGGCAACGGCAATCGCCAGGAACACTCCGCTCAGCGTCTTCATGGTGTTCGTCCTTTCGCTGGTTTGTGGTTAGCAACGGTGGCCGAAATAACTTCCCGATTTCGTCTCGAAGGGGTCAGGCCATTCGGTTCCGGGAAGTTAATGCGGCCGTCGTTGCGACGTGCAACCGTCAGTTTTTCAACATGGCGGTTGGTTTGTCAATGCAGCCAGCGCCGAGTGCAGCCGAAGACGCCCGGTGGCGGGACCGTGGACGCTTCGCCTACAATACACCTCAAACTTTGCAGGCCAGAGTGGTTGGAAAAGGACGGAAGACGTATGCGATTGAAAGACAAAACGGCGGTTGTGGTCGGGGGAGGCACGGGAATCGGCTTGGGCGTCGCTCGGGCCTTGGCCGCGGAAGGTTGCCGAACGCTGATCGCCGGACGGCGGGAGGACAAACTGCGCGAGGCGGCCGAAACATGGCAGCAGGAACCGCGGTTGCTGTATCACGCGGTGGACGTCGCGGATCGGCAAAACGTGGCGAGCCTGTTTGCCTGGGCCACCGAGCAATTGGGGCGGATCGACATTCTGGTCAATTCCGCCGGTGTCAATATCCGGGGCCGATCGATGGCCGAGATGACACCCGAACAATGGGACGAGGTACTCGCCATCAACGCGACGGGCGCCTACAACTGCCTGTACGCCGTACTGCCCCAAATGCGAGCCCGCCGGGACGGTTTGATCATCCAAATCTCGTCCATCTCCGGCAAACGGGCGCTAACTCTCGGCGGAATCGCCTATTGCGCGTCCAAATTCGCCATGAGCGCCCTGGGCACCGGGGTTTCCAACGAAGATGCCCGATACGGTATTCGGGTAACCAACATTTATCCGGGGGAAGTCAACACGCCAATCCTGGAAAAACGGCCGGCACCGGTCAGCGAGGAGCGGAAAGCGGCTATGCTGCAACCCGACGATTTGGGGGCTTTGGCCGTGGCAATCGCCTGCCTGCCGCCGCGGGCGCACGTGCCGGAATTGATTGTCAAACCGATCAGCCAAGAATACATCTGATGTCTGGCGTAATCCCTGCCCTCTTGCTACCATTTAAGGCGACTTTACAATCATTGGCTTGGAAAACGTGTGCCGAGCGGTTTGGTCGCTTTGGCAAGGCAGTTTGAGAACCTGGAATCGGGTCACCTGGGAGCGCTTTTGTGGGAACAAAGAAAACTGGAAAAGGTCGGCGTAAAATCGGTCGCAAGAAGCGGCGTATGCGGGCGAAGATTCGCCATCGCAAGAAATAGTCGCGGCAGCCGAAAAAGGTTCCCCGAACGCAGACGCCGCGCTCCGTGATGCCAAGATGCTCTGGCATGGGGCATCGGGGGCGTGGCCTTTTGCACCTGTCCAGGAACGAATTCGTAGGGCGGAATTCACTCCGCCCGAACGGACGAAGGTCCGTGCCACGAACCTGCCGGCAACAGTGGCCAGAAGAACTTCCCGGATTTCGGCCATTACGCTGCTTGCCAGCGTGGAGCCGGGCTCAAAACCAGCCGTTATGCGCCCCACGCGGATTCTTCCTTTTCGGCCACCACGCTGCTTGCCAGCGTGGAGCCGGGCTCAAAACCAGCCGTTGTGCCCGCCACGCGATTTCTTCCTTTTCGGCCACCACGCTGCTTGCCAGCGTGGAGCCGTGTTCAAAACCAGCCGTCGTGCCCGCCACGCGATTTCTTCCTCTTTGGCCACCACGCTGCTTGCCAGCGTGGAGCCGTGTTCAAAACCAGCCGTCGAGCCCGCCACGCGATTTCTTCCTCTTTGGCCACCACGCTGCTCGCCAGCGTGGAGCCGCGTTCAAAACCAGCCGTCGAGCCCGCCACGCGATTTCTTCCTCTTTGGCCACCACGCTGCTTGCCAGCGTGGAGCCGTGTTCAAAACCAGCCGTCGAGCCCGCCACGCGATTTCTTCCTCTTTGGCCACCACGCTGCTTGCCAGCGTGGAGCCGTGTTCAAAACCAGCCGTCGAGCCCGCCACGCGATTTCTTCCTCTTTGGCCACCACGCTGGCGAGCAGCGTGGTGGCGAAGAGACCGAGTTCGGGGACGTCTCTGGTTTTGAACACCGCTCCACGCTGGCGAGCAGCGTGGTGGCGAAGGGACCGAGTTCGGGGAGATCGCTGGTCTTGAGCTGACCCCGCACACGTGTCTTGCACTCGCCGCCCGACGGTTCAGCGAAGCGGGCTGATGGATTCCAGCATGTCGTCCAGCGCCGTCGCTGTGTCTTGAGTCACGATCAGGTGGTCGCCGGGGTGGAGCGCGTAATCGTACAGCGGATTGACCTGCGTCTTGGTGTGCTCATATTTCACGTCCAGCTTGGCCCGCTGCTCACCCGCCACCCGCAGCAACTGGATGTTCATGCGGCGGAACCGCTTGGTCAGATTGGCCTTTTCCAACGCCTGCTGGATCGTGGTCCCGTTGTCCAACTGAACCTGGGTCATCTGGGGCTTCTTGCCGGCGGGGCGAATCTCCATCGTGATCGACGCTGTCGCCCCAGGGGCAGCGATCGCCGCCGCGTCTGGCAGCGGCAGATTCTGGCCGCTCCCGGTGTCCAGCACGGAGCAGCCGGACAGCAGTAAAACAGTCGCCAGTGTTTGCCCGATCCGCCAAAAACTCTGCAAGTCCCCGTTCAGCATATCTGCGTCCTTCTGAGTCTGCTTCCGCGGCGGCTTGCTGGCATTGCCTGCAAGACGCTGCGGCTTACCTGGCTTGCCTAATCGGAATGGTCGTAACAATCGGCACATTCAGCCCCTAACTTGCGTCAAAACTGGAATTTTTCCTGAGCGGAACGAGGATTTCTCCGGCCGACTGGCAGGCCGTCGCCGTTTCGACAGGCCGTTAGGGACGAGCGGCGACCGTTCGGTTTCGCCCGGACAGTTTGGCGCAGCGCAACGCCACGTCGGCCTCCTCGAACAGGGCGTCGAGCCCGACGGACGGCAGCACGGGCGACAGCGCGAACCCAATGCAGGCGGTGACCTTCAGATGAGGGGTTCCGGCGCACGCGGACGTCCGCAGGGCTTCCAGGTCAGCGGCGGCGGTGGCCGCATTTCGCCCCTCCAGCAGCAGGGCGAATTCGTCGCCGCCCAGGCGGGCGACCAGGTCAGATTCGCGGCGGGCCGCTGCGAGTCGGCGTCCGATGTGACACAGGATTTCGTCGCCCGCAATATGCCCGAAACGGTCGTTGATCGACTTGAACAGATCCACGTCAAACACGGCCAGACAGACGGACGACGTGTCTCCGGCGCCGCGTGCGGTTCTGGCCCGCAGTTGCTCGTCCCAAGCCCGCCGGTTTGGCAAGCCGGTCAGCGGATCGGTAAACGCCAACTGGCTCAGCGCCTGCTGCAACTGGCGGCCATAATGGCATTCGCGGCGCCAGCGGACGACTTCGGCCAATAACCGGCATGCCAGTCGCAACTCGCGAGGCGTCACATCCGCGGGCAGGACTACGTCGCCCAAGCTGGCCGGTGCGATGGCCACGACCCCCACCTCGCACCCCGGCCACGCTTCGAGCAACGACCCGCCTGCGGAGACGTCCAGGCCGGGGCTGCCGTCCGTGACGATCAGATCCGGGGCCCGGTCACGAGGGAATTCGCTGGCGTCTTCCCAGACCTGCGTATCGCGGTCGGCCAGAAACTGGCTCCACCGGCGAACTCGCGCGGGATCGGCACTGAGCACCAGGATTTGCAGGGGACGATTCATGGCAAGCAGCATTATACTCCGCGCGGCACAAAATGGCACCTTTGCAAGGTCCGCCTCAGTCCAGTCGCCGGGGCCGCGTCCCGTGAGGCAACCCGGCCAAGTCGCCCCCGGGGTGAAGCGTTGCCTCGGCGGTTCAGCCGGGCGGTGCCACCACTTTACCCCGCACGCTTGCTTGTCATGCGGTGGCCGATTGCTATACTCCAAGCACCTTGCCGCCGTTTTCACTGGAGGGAAAAGCTGTGAGCGCCGCGACTGCTGCCCCGGAGTTTGGACCGCTGCCCCGTTTTCCCGAGACCTGGCGTCGGCGCCACCTGTTGGGCTTGGAGGATCTTTCGGCGGAGGAAATCCTGACGATCCTCGACACGGCGGCCGCTTTCAAAGCCGCGACCGGAGGCTTCCGGCGGAAACTCGTTGAGTTGCAGGGCAAGACCAGTGCGAACCTGTTCTTTGAGAACTCCACGCGCACGCGGAACAGTTTTTCGCTGGCCGCCCGGCGGTTGGGGGCGGACACCGTCGAGTTTGTGGCGTCCGGCAGCAGCTTGTCCAAGGGCGAGACGTTCATCGACACGGCCAAGAACATCGAATCCATGAACGTCGACGTGATGGTCATCCGGCACCACACGCCGGGGGCTCCCCTGCTGTTGTCGCAGAACGTGCGTTGCGGCGTGATCAATGCGGGGGACGGCCCCCACGAACATCCCACGCAGGGCTTGCTGGACATCATGACGATCCGCGAGCACGGGCGGCGATTCGAGGGCCTGACCGTGGCCTTGGTGGGAGACATTGCCTACAGCCGCACCGCTCGCTCCAACATCTGGGGTCTGAAGAAGCTGGGCGCCCACGTGATCGTCTGCGGGCCCTCGACCCTAGTCTCGCGAAGGTGGGAGGAATTCGGCGTCGAAGTGGCGTACAGTCTGGACCAGATCCTGCCGCGGTGCGACGTGCTGAACTTGCTGCGGATCCAGTTCGAGCGGCAGCATACGCGGCCGTTCCCTTCGGTCCGCGAGTATGCCCTGTTGTTTGCGATGAACCGGGAACGGATGGCGCGGGCCAAGTCCGATATTTTGATCATGGCGCCGGGGCCGATCAATCGCGGCCTGGAGATCACGCCGGACGTGGCGGACGGCCCGCAGTCGGTGATCCTGGACCAGGTGACCAACGGAGTGGCCGTCCGCATGGCGGTTTTGTGGTTGGTGGTCGGGGCGGCGGCGCGGGCGTGAAAGCCGGGATGGGCATGCTTCTTGATTATCTCCGCTTGTTGCGCATCGCCAACGTCTTTACGGCGCTGGCCGATGTGATGATGGGTTACGTGCTGGTCCAGCAGCAACTGGCCCCCGTCCCGCCACTGGTCGGCCTGTTGGCCGCTTCGGGCCTGTTGTACTGTGCCGGCATGGTGTTGAACGACGTGTTCGACGTGGAGGCCGACCGGCGATGGCGGCCGGAGCGGCCGCTGGCGGCAGGGCGGATTTCGTTGCGGACGGCGCGGAGGCTGGGCTTTGCCTTGCTGCTGGGCGGTGTCGCCGCCGGCTGGGCGACGGCCGTGGCCGCCCAAGTGCCGGTTTGGCGGAGCGGCATGCTGGCGACGCTGCTCGCGGCCAGCGTCCTGGCTTACGACGGCGGGATGAAGGCCACTCGACTCGGACCGCTGACGATGGGCGTCTGTCGCTTCTTGAACGTGTTGCTGGGAGCGAGCAGCGGACCGCTGGCGGGAGACGGGGGCGGATTTCTGGGCTACCCGCCGTATGTCCTGGTCGCCGCCGCGGGGTTGGGCGTGTACGTCGCCGGCGTGACGTGGTTCGCGCGGCGGGAAGCCGAGCCGAGTGACGGTTGGCAGTTGGCCGGAGCGATGTTGGTCATGCTGGGCGGGATTGCCTTGCTGGGCCTGCTTCATGACCGTCTTCCGCCCGGCGTGCGCCCCAGGTTGCCCGACCGTTGGTGGTGGATGATGCTGGCCCTGCTGGGGTTGCCCATCGCGCGGCGGTGCGTGACGACCGTGGCGGACCCCACGCCGGAACGAGTCCAAATGGCGGTCAAACACTGCCTGTTGTCCATCATTGTCTTGGATGCCGCCGTGACATTCTTGGCCGGCAGCGGGTATGATGCGCTGGTGGTGCTGGGCCTGCTGCTGCCTGCCGTGGTCCTGGGCCGCTGGGTGTACTCGACGTGAAGGGATGGGTGCGAGCGATGGCTGCCGACAAGGGTCGCCTGTGGCTGACGATGTTGAACGTTCCCAACGCGCTGACGCTGGCGCGGCTGGTGCTCTCGATCGTCGTGTTTGTGCTGGTGCCCTGCCGCTGGTATTACGCCGCGCTCTGGGTGTTCATCGTCGCCGCATCGACCGATTGGGTCGACGGTTACTGGGCGAGGCGGTTTCATCAGGTCACGCAGTTGGGGCGCATCTTCGATCCGTTCGTCGACAAGATCATCGTCTGCGGCTTGTTCATTTTCCTGGCGGCGGAGCCGGGTTCGGGAGTCTCCGCTTGGATGGCCGTGGTCGTGGTGGGACGCGAACTGCTGGTGACAGCCCTGCGCGGCTTCATCGAGCAGAGCGGCGGCGACTTCTCCGCGAAGATGTCGGGGAAACTAAAGATGGTCTTGCAGTGTCTTGCCGGCGGGTTCAGTTTGGCCAAACTGATGTACGACGGAGGCACGGCGCCGTCCTGGCTGCAGGCGATATGGATGCCGGGCCTCGTGACCGTGACCGTCTGGCTGGCCGTGTTGTTGACGATCTACTCCGGCCTGCAGTATGTCGTCGCCGCGACGAAGTACATCGTCTCGCGGACCGAAAAGTAAAAGTGCCAGGCCGCGGATCTTGTCCGGGGAACCGCCCTCCCGTCTGTCGCCGCGCCGGCCCAAGACGACGGGCAGGAAGCCGCGCCGTCTGGGGTCAGGCTTACCGATTTCAATTTTCGCGGGGCAATCGCTTTCCAAGTGGGAAGTCCTGGGACCGCGAAAACTGAAATCGGTAAGCCTGACCCCTTACTTTGCGGAAACCGGGAAGTTGTTTCGGTCACCGTTGCTAGCGCGCTCCGGAGCGGCCCGCGCGCGGCGCTGGCGGCGGACGGCCCGACCACACGCCCCGCGATTGCTCGCGGGCCTCGTCTTCCGCTGCACGCAAACGCCGCTGCATCGATTCGGAATCGCCGGGAAACATGGCGACGAAAGCCAGGCCGGCTCGGACTAGTTCCTCGTTCAGCATCCTGTCGTCCACGAAGACATAAGCCAGATAGCGGTCGTACTGATCCAATCGCCGCTTGTCAAACCGCAGCTGGACCGCGCGACGGGCCAGGAAACGTTTCGTGAATTCCGCCGCTTCGGGTCCCCAAGGCTCCACGGGATAATCCGGCTGGACGCTTTCCGGGCAGTCGATGCCCAGCAGCCGCACGCGGATGTCGCGGCCACGGCGCCGGTCGGCGGACGCCGGAACGCGGACGACCAACGTGTCGCCGTCCACGACGCGAAGCACCTCGTATCGGCCTTCGGACAAGGGGGGTTCGCGGGCGGGGTGGGGAACGTCGCGCCAACGATCACCGCTCCAGCGCAGCAAGGCCCAAACGGCGAGAATCGCCAACACCAGCCAAATCCGCCGGGGACGGCGACGGAAGCTTCTGCGCCGGCCCTGCATGACCGACTCCTGCGCCGTCAGTTGGAACTGAAGCCGACGATCAAGGCGGATTCCACGCCCAACGGATCCTGCAAGAACTTGCGGTAGCACTCCGAGCACAGGTCGAACCGCAGTTGCTGAGGCGCGTCGTCCAGCAACGAATCCTCGTCCTCCAAGGCCAGCGACTGCAGCATTTCGTCGATCTCCAGCAGTTCGTCGCGGTCGTCGTCCAGTTCGTCGTTGGGCAAGGGGTCCAGGGCAGCTTGCGCATCGATTCGCACGACGTACCGAATCTCTTTGGCTGGGTCAATCATCCGCCTGCAGCGGTCGCATGAATAGTGAATCATCTGACTTTCCTTCGAGTGACGGCGATGGGATCGGGATCGGCCGGGCCTCCCGTCCCAGCCCTTTCCCACTTGCATCCTAATCCCGGCCCCCGGCCGTTGGCAAGTCGAGTCCACAAGATTCTGTCCGCAGCCTTTCCCGCGCGAACTCGTTTTTTTCCAGGGGGGACTTGACGGCGGGCCAATGTCCGGGAAGGGAAACGGCGCTACAGCGCCAATTCGATCTTCAGCTGGTCCATCACCAGGTGGATCGGGTTGGCATAGGTCAGACCTTGCCCGTTGGCGCCTCCCTGGTCGCTGCCGGCGAACAGCAGCGCGACCGCGCGGCGGTCGGCGTTGACGATCAGCGAGCCGCTGTCGCCGCCGTCG